>Ga0208410_1000308_pt1 | contig 29448 bp, 22 predicted proteins | sample ETN02SmetaG_3_FD_185787 | JGI IMG/M metagenome (GOLD analysis project Ga0208410, IMG submission 185787) | Marine microbial and viral communities from oxygen minimum zone, Eastern Pacific Ocean - ETNP2014F10-02SV257 (SPAdes) (version 2) | ecosystem: Environmental > Aquatic > Marine > Oceanic ... | reverse complement strand
GATTGTGCGAATGGAGCCATGTCAGAACTGGCCCCAGAAGTTATGCGTAACCTAGGGGCTGAGGTTGTTGTTATCCATAACAATCCCGACGGGAAAAATATTAACCAAGAATGCGGTGCCACTCATTTAGCTTCTTTACAGAAAACGGTAGTAAACAACTCAGCTGAAGTCGGATTTGCATTTGATGGAGATGGGGATCGTGTCATCGCTGTCTCTTCTGACGGGCAAATCTTAGATGGCGATCACCTGCTAGCGGTAATTTCTGTAGACCGGTTTGAAGATAAAAAATTAACCGAAGACACAGTTGCCATTACAGTAATGGCGAACCTCGGTCTCCGAAGAGCTTTGAGTGCGAGAGGGATCAAAACCTTTGAAACACCTGTGGGAGATCGGCATGTCTTAGAAGCTTTAGAAAGCAATAATTGGGATGTGGGCGGGGAGCAGTCTGGCCACATAGTGATATCCGAATTTGCGACAACAGGGGATGGGCTTTTAACTGCAGTCCAAACACTTGCTGCTGCACGAAAGCGAGAGAGAGAGATTGGACTATGGGCAAAAGAGTTAGTTCAAAAATCTCCTCAAGTTCTAGTCAACTTGCCTGTTACTAAATCAGGGGCTGACTTGGTCGGACAAGCATCTGACCTAATAGAGGAAATGAAACAAGAGTTAGGCGACAATGGGCGCTTAGTGGTACGTCCGTCAGGAACGGAACCTTTAGTTAGAATCATGGTTGAAGCCCTAGATGAACTTACTGCTCAGCAAGTCGCGAAATCTCTAGAGGCAAGCATTAGCGCCCTCGACAACACCCCTTGAGTTCAATCACATAGAATTCTCTTACAACTTTTAAATTCAACTACTGCTAAGGAGGCGTGATATGTGTGGAATTATTGCAATTGTACGAAAACCGGAATCACGAGTTCCCCCTAATCCAGCAGACCTTCTTGACCTTATTGAAAAAGCGGCAGAACTCTTAACGGGAGAACAAATTGCTGCAGTATCTGAAGCCAAAAATTACTTAGAGCAAGTCAATCAACTTCTCCAAGGCACATCCGGGTTGTATGCCCTTATTGACAATGAGAATCTGAGCAGAGACTTAAAAGAAAAATTAGAGACCTTATATACGACAGTCGTTCCGAGTATGGAACAAACACTTCACGGGATGGATATAGATCCTGAAGAAGCAAATGAATTGATTGTTGGTTTGCGTGATTCAATTTGGGCAATTTCACATGACCGAATTGAAACATTTAAAGGAGTAATGGATCTAGCATCCAAATCTCATACTCCTAGTCGCGCCGGATATGCGGTTCTACTTTCTATTCAACAAGCTTTAAATGCGATCGACCGGATGGAGGTACGAGGAAGAGACTCTGCCGGTATCCAGATCACGCTTTGGGGCTATGAGCCTGGCAAAGAACAAAATTTAGATCACAGCGAAGACCCTTTGTACCGTTCCGGAGCCACGCATCATGTCCAAGGGAAATTCTTACAGTTTGTAGTCAAAACTGCCGCGGAAATTGGAGAACTCGGGGACAACACGGCAGTTCTAAGAAAGAGAATTTCAGAAGACACCAACCTCACTGAAATTCTTACTCAAGAAAAAGTAAGAGGTTCAATACTGGGACACACCCGATGGGCAAGTATCGGCGTTGTATCTGAAGCAAATGCGCATCCATTGGACTCAGTTAGAGCAGATCAGGAACAAACACCACTTGTCACGTCAGTTCAAAATGGTGACATAGACAACTATTTAGAGGTTATTCAAGATAAATCTTTATCTATATCATCAGACATCACTAGTGATGCAAAAGTAATGCCAGCTCTTTGCTCCGCTTACCTGAAATATGGTGATGCGCCAAGTGACGCTTTCCGCAAGGCAGTTCAATCCTTTGAAGGGTCTCTAGCGATAGCGACATCAATAGCAGATAAACCAGGCAATCTTTACTTGTCCTTGAGAGGAAGCGGGCAAGGACTATATATCGGCTTCGGGGAAGACGTTACAGTTGTTGCAAGTGAACTTTATGGAGTTGTAGAAGCGACTCCTAATTATTTACGCATGGACGGAGAGATCCCAGCGGACTTAAACAACCCCGTGACAAGTCGAGGTCAAATTGTCGAGGTAGATGGTGAAAAGTCTGGTCTTTCAGAGGGAATCACAAGATATTCATTTGATGGACGAACTCTGCCAATTGAAAAGCAAGAAATAAAAAGGGCTGAAATTACTACTCGAGATATAGATCGAGGAGGCTACCCGCACTACCTTCTAAAAGAGATTAGTGAATCTTCTGATTCAGTTCGTTCAACTCTGCGTGGATACTTAGTTAAAGACAGCAATGGTGATTTGGATGTCAAATTAGGAACTTCAGTCTTAAGTGAAGAGATAATAAAGAAAATTTCGTCAGGAAAAGTTTCCAGAATTACAGTTATAGGTCAAGGAACTGCAGCTATAGCTGCTCAAGCCGTCGCAGCAGCAATAGATGAGCAGATTTCAAGCAGCGATATAAGAGTCGATTCTCAATTAGCGACAGAACTGTCGGGATTTGGTCTTCGCTCAGATATGTCAGATACCTGTGTTATCGCAATTAGCCAGTCTGGAACTACGACTGATACAAATCGCACAGTGGACTTAGTTCAAGCCCGCGGGGCGTATGTTGTGGCGATCGTAAACCGCAGGAACAGTGATCTTGCCGATAGAGCGGATGGGGTTTTTTATACTTCAGACGGACGAGACATAGAGATGAGTGTTGCGTCAACTAAGGCATTCTATGCGCAGGTAACAGCGGGATTTCTTCTTGCGGTTTCTCTATTCAAGGCTCTTTCAAATAAGAAAAGTTCCGATTATCTAGATCTTCTTGAGGGGCTACAAGAATTACCACAGGTTATGGACCAAATGCTTCTTAACAGGACCCGTATTTCTGAGATTGCACATCGTCATGCTCCGTCTCGTCGTTATTGGGCAATAGTTGGAAATGGTTTGAATCTTATTGCTGCGCGAGAAATTCGGATCAAATTATCTGAGCTTTGCTATAAATCAATTTCCTGTGACTCAACTGAGGATAAGAAACATATAGATCTTTCTTCAGAGCCACTAATTCTTGTTTGCGCGACTGGTTTAGTCGGATCAACAGCGGATGATGTAGCAAAAGAAATAGCGATATATAAGGCTCATAAGGCAGTACCGATTGTCGTTTGTGGTGTTGATGATCATCAATACGGTGAAAATCCTGATCAAATAAGAATCCCGCCTGTGCACCCAAGACTCGCATTCATTCTTTCAACAATGGCGGGTCACTTATTTGGCTATGAAGCAGCGAAAGCTATTGACTCTCAAGCAGATCCATTACGAGAAGCCCACGCTGCGATTGAAGGGATGGCTATTAGTTTATCTGAAGGTCAATCTCGTGAAGATTTGATGGAAGATCTTCGTGAAAATCTCTCAAAAGCTGAAAGTAGATTTACTCATGATCTTAGATCCAACGCCCTTGATGGACATTTAGAGGCATCTACCGCTTCTCGCTTAGCGGGACTTTTCCGTTACGCCCTTGGCGAAGTACCTCTTGAGTCTTATCAGCGTGAATATGGTCAAGTAGGAACCCCCGGGCTTGTGCTTGATCGATTAGCGGAATCACTTGTTCAAGCAATTGAACAACTTACACGCCCTATAGATGCGATTAAGCATCAAGCTAAAACAGTTACTGTTGGAATTTCTAGAACTGATGAAACACTTCTAGAGACACGTTTGACCAAGTTTGTTCTTAACTCTGGTTCTCCCCGAGGGCAACTTAGTTACCGGACCTTAAGACTTCTTTCTTCTCTTGACCCTGCAGTTTCTGCTTTGCAAGGTTTCACTAGGTATGAAGTTCAAGGATTAGATACTGAGAATCCGACAATAGCCATTGTTGACCGTGGAGGGGTTTCAACCGAAATTCAATCGCGGACTGAAGACGATCCTATTCTTCGAGGAACAAAACATAGAGTAGCTAGCGAACGAGAGGTCTTAGTTACTCGTGGAGCTAGAGATGATAGGACACTAATTATCATTCCAGAGGTGAAAGAAGCAGAAACAATTGGCCTTTCTTTGCTTCATGTCGAACTAGTTGAAAATTTAAATGTTGATGTATTACGCGGAGTTTTGAGTGGCTATCACAATCGCTATGACTTTATTCGTGACGCAGTTTGTGAAACGGAGCCAGAATTAGATGAAGCCTCGTTATCTAAAATCCGGGTAGTTGATCTCTTAGTTGATCCTGTTGGGCTTATTGCAGATAGGTTGCGTTCCAAATCATGATCGGGATAGGCATAGATTTGGTTGACGTAGATAGGTTCAGAAATTCGTTAATACGAACTCCTAAACTTAAAGAAAGGTTATTTCGCCCCGAAGAGCAGAAGTATGCTGAACTTCAATCAGATCCAACTGAACGTTATGCGGCACGCTTTGCGGCTAAAGAAGCAGTCCTGAAGGCACTCGGATTAGGTTTAGGATCAATTTCTTTTCGTGATATTGAAGTAGTTCACACCGTTTCAGGAGAGCCTTCGCTGCAGCTTCACAGTAAAGCAATAGAGGTTGCTTCTGAAGCAGGTGTGGAAAAATGGCTGTTGACTCTTACTCATACACATAGAACAGCGGCAGCAGTTGCTGTGGCTTTGTGATGCGAGATCAATCAGAATCACTTCAACGCATACCGTCCCGGCCACTGGATGCGCATAAGTGATAGGTGGCCTTGATGAACCTCTACCTAGGCTGTTAGAAGGATTTGGCGTAGATAGTCAGAAGGAAAATGATGAATAGGCCTACTCGACTAAAAATATCATTACAGGCGGTAAGGAATAATGTTTCTGTGCTCCGGTCCCTTGCTCCGGATTCTCTTTTTTGTGCAGTCGTTAAAGCCGATGCTTATGGTCAGGGAGCAGTAAGAGTTGGTGAAGCAGCGATAGAAGCAGGGGCTGATTGGCTGGCCGTGGCCTTGATGCAGGAGGCCAAAGAACTGCGCGAGGCAGGGTTGACAGCACCCATTTTGGTTTTATCACAGCCGCACCCAAACGAAATAAAAGAGCTTAGAAATCTAGAAGGTGTTCGTCCAACTGTTTACACACCTGAAGGTGTTGCAGAGGTTGCTTCTGCTGCACCTAAAACACCTGTCCATTTGAAAATAGAAACCGGCATGAATCGTGTTGGCGTTTCTGAAAAAAATTCTGTGCATTTAGCAAACCAAATAACTAACTCAGGATTGATTTTGGAAGGAGTCTTCACTCATTTCGCTTCAGCAGATGAGCCTGAAAGTTCTTTTCCTGCAGAACAGTCAGTTATTTTTGACCAAGTCATAAAAGAGTTAGCTGATAGTGGGCATCAACCCGCAATTATTCATATGGCGAATTCTGCTGCTGCTATGAACTTTCCAGCGAGTCATCGGTCCATGGTCAGGCCAGGGATAGCAATTTATGGAGCAGAACCTTCTATTTATCTAAGGGACAGATGTGACCAAATCGGTTTGAAGCCCACAGCCCAGTTTGAAACTGAAGTTAGACATATTCATGAAATCAGATCAGGTGAAACCGTTTCTTATGGGCGTCGATGGACTACTCCTCATGACACACTTCTCGCAACTCTTCCCGTCGGTTACGGCGATGGAATACCAAGAAGTTGGTGGGAGGAAGGGTGCGTAATAATTAATGGACAGAGATGTCCCATTCGAGGTGTCATTACCATGGATCAACTAATGGTGGAAGTTGATTCCAAAGTTGCGGTAGGAGACAAAGCTATTTTGTTCGGGGAGCAAGATGGAGAAGTGATTACTACTGGAGAAATAGCGGAGGCAACGAAGACAATCAGTTATGAGATTCTTGCCAGCGTAGGTAAACGAGTTCCTAGAATTTACGAGAACTAATTCCTTCGATTAAAACGTATTACACAGTTCCAAGTAAAAAACTCTCGTAGGACCGGTATAGCAATGATAAAGCGAGCCCAAGGCCAGTATCTAGGTTCAATACGAGTTATGGAAATGTCAGCCCGCTGACGAATCATGCGTAGAGTAGGTCCGATATGAACGGCAAATAGTCCTTCTCCGTATCGATTGTCTGGTGGAGGGCCGTGGCGTTTTTCGTAAAGTCTTGGACCCCATTTTGGTCCGAGATATTGATAAGGATTCATGTTGTGCCCTCCGTTTGGAGAGTACCAATTTGTCCATGATAGGTAACCCCATCCACCAGGTTTTAAAACTCTTATTATTTCGTCAACAACCATTGAAGGGCTACTGGTATGTTCCAGCATGTTTGAACAGAATACGCCATCAAAGGAATTATCTGGGAAAGCCATCAGAGTGGCATCTCCTAACATTAATCCTGAGATAGGAGGTTGAGCACGGGTAAGAACTTCCATATCTCCGTCAATTCCTAATACGGTTGCTCCATGCTTGCGCATCGCTTCTGCATACCAGCCCGGACCGCATCCGACATCAAGAATACGATGTCCTTGAATTCCGTAACGTTTTTCAAGATCAAATGCTGCTTCGGCCCCTAGCGCTTGGTAGAAGGGTTCAGGCTCTGAACGTTCTTTTAAAAACAGAGACCACAAGAGACGAATTCGCCTGATTCCAGTTCCATTTGGGGCATTCTTTGCGGTCATCAATGCTTAACAATACTCTCCTTATGCATATTTATTGAGACTTACCACCGAGGACACCAAACATACGGCTGAGGACTGAGTAACTTATTATTTATGGATTCAAAAATAGGATTCAATGATGAACCTATAAACCTCATTGAAACTGCTTCTAGAGCGGAACGTTTAGGTCTCAAAGACTTGGCGATTATTGCTTGGAGAGATCTTGAAGCACCTGACTCAGGTGGTTCAGAAGAACACCTGAACCAGGTTGCACGTTGTTGGGCTCAGATTGGTTTGTCAACGAATATTAGAACAGCAGCAGTTAAAGGCTTACCCTCAGAGATAGAACGCAACGGATCAAAAATCACGAGGCGTGGGGGAAGGGTATCCATATTTCCGGGAGCTGCTCTTCAAACATTACGCGGTGGTTTAGGAGCGGCCGACGGGATCGTAGACGTATTTCAAGGGATGCCTTTCTTGTCACCACTTTGGACACGCCGTCCACGTGTTGGTTTGATACATCATTGCCACATGGGAACGTGGAGCGATTTAGCTCCCATAGGACTAGCTCAATTTGGTTATCTCATTGAAAGGTTTGCGATCAGAAAGGTTTATCAATCAACTCCATTAGTAACACTCTCGTCTTCTTCTGCAGCAGAGATCGTTAAATGCATGAAAGTAAGTCCGCAACAACTAAGAGTAGGACCAGTAGGTATTTCTCCAGATTTCACTACATCTATTTCCGATAAAAAAGATTTCGTACCTTTAGTAGTTGCTGGTGGACGTTTTATGCCACCGAAAGGTTTTGATCGACTCCCAGCAATCCTTTCTCTTGTCAAAGAGAAGATTCCATCACTTAAAGTCGTCATTTTCGGAGATGGACCTGAAAGGGCAATTATTGAATTAGAGATTCGGAAATATGCAGCCGAAGATTGGATTGATTTGCCCGGATTTATCGAACGAAAGGATCAGATCCAGCTTTATCAACGAGCCAATTTACTTGTTGCCCCCTCAAGACGAGAAGGATGGAATATGACCATTACCGAGGCGGCTGCTTGCGGGACGTCAGCTATTGCTACCAAAATCCCGGGACATTTAGATGCGGTTATAGATCAAGAAACTGGATTACTAGTAGAAGATGATACTGAAATGGCAGAAGCAGTCATTGCCGCCCTTTTAGACGATAATCAGAGATCCGAAATGGAAATAAATGCAGTTAAGCATGCGAAAAATTTTCAATGGGATCACACGGCAGCAGTTATTTTGAATGCATTATGCGATGACGCAGAAAGTCGTAAATGAACTTGTTGAAGAAACGATGGAAAGAAATCGTCACGCTATTGACGGCATACATTCCAATATTAGTAATACGGCCTGGCTTATTGAATGCTGACATTAAGCAGTACCTTCACCTAGACGCAGGATCCCTCCTAGCTAGCGCACCACAGCTTTGGAATCCTGATTTTGGTTTAGGAACAGTAACTCATCAAAACATTGGGTACTTATTCCCTTCAGGCCCATTTTTTTGGTTTGGTCAAACTCTCGGATTAGAAGATTGGGTTATTCAAAGACTCTGGTACGGATCAATCTTTGCGTTAGCAGGTTTGGGCGTCCTTTCTTTATTGCGGCGAATTGCTCCTGAACACCCAAGCCATTTAACAGGGGCTCTTTTTTATATGCTCAGTCCTTTTGTACTTGGGCATATAACGGGACAGTCGGCTCTACTGCTTCCCTTTGCTATTTTCCCTTGGCTCGTTCTTTCAATGGCTGCCGCAGTAACTAAACAAGGATGGCGATGGCCCGCTATTTTTGCATTACTTGTAACAATCGCTGGTTCTATAAATGGAAGTTCAATTTTCTTCGTAATTATTGGAGCAGTCCTGTGGGCTCCTATAGCAGCTATATGCGAAGAGAAAGTCTCATGGAAAGATGCGGTTAAAGCGGTCGCACGAGCCGGATTGCTCACTGTTTTAACACAACTCTGGTGGATGATCGCTTTAGCAGTAGGCGGATGGCATGGGCTTCCGATTCTCTCATTAACAGAAACATTGTTTTCTACAAACAGCACGACTAGTTCCTTTGAGATTTTAAGATCGCTCGGGTACTGGTTCTTTTACGGCCGAGACACTGGGGGTCTCTGGCTGGCAGGTCTTGCAGACCCTTACATGGAAAAAATATGGCTATTGCTGATTTCCTTTGGGGTAACTGGTATTGGTTTACTGGCGATGACAGTAGTGCGGTGGCGTCACCGAATGTATTTCGTTGTAATCACTATGGTCGGATTAGTGATTTCAATAGGATCTTTTCACTATGCCGGAAGATCTTTATATGGTTCCCTTTTCAAAAAAGCAGCGGATTCTTCTGACTTAATTTTCAGTCTTCGCAACACTCAAAGAGCAACTCCTCTTGTCGTGCTGGGACTAGCCGTCTTAGTAGCCGCAGCGATTCAAGCGGTTTGGACAAAACAAAAAAATATTGCAATCACAGCCAATGTTCTAGTTGTCCTCGCCGTCATCATTAACCTTTACCCTCTATGGTCTGGGTCGCTAATTGCTGAGCGTTTCCATCGTGAAGAAATTCCAAATTATTGGGCTGAAGCGACAGAAATGCTTAACAACGATCCGTCAAATACTCGAGTCATGGAAATACCAGGTATAGATTTCGCATCATATAGGTGGGGTCATACATTAGATCCAATCACCCCTGGACTTATTGAACGTCCTTTTATAGCACGAGAGTTGTTGCCGCACGGAGATGAATCGGGAGCCAATTTACTTGTAGCGTTTGATCGAAGTCTGCAAGAAGGATGGTTTGAACCCGAATCTCTGCCAGAGATTGCACGCATATTTGGCGCAGGGGATGTGATATTAAGAAGCGATCTAGAATATGACCGTTACCGAACTGCCCGACCTCAGCCACTCTGGGGGCTCTTGGCCGACCCCCAAAATGGTTTATCGCCGCCCAAGCAATTTGGAGAACCAGTTCCTAATGTTCCTCCAGAAGCAAACTCAATGGTTGATGAAATAGAGTTAGGCATACCGCTTGGTTCAGCGCATCCACCGCCAGTTGCAGTGTTCACTGTTGAATCACCTCTCGATATGGTAAGAGTTCGCCCAAGCGACTCATCCTTAATCATTTCTGGAGACGGAGAAGGGGTAGTCGCACTCGCCGCAACTGGTTTACTCAACGTTCAAGATGGACTTATTCGTTATGCCGGATCAATAGAAAGTGTAGAAGCCACTGATCGGCTGGTAATCACAGACACGAATAGAGAACGAGCTGAACGCTGGTATGGAATGCATGCAAATGTAGGTCTAACCGAGACCGCGAACCACGTTTCTCTTTACCCAGATGCGAGTGATACAAGAATTCGCCCTGTTGCTGATGCCCCCGCGACGATCGCGGAATACCACGTATTTAACCAATCAGGGGAAAATCTGGGTTCAGCTCAAGTTCAAGCCACCGGATATGGAAATCGGATCTTTTTAAATCCAGAATTCAGACCCGTTAATGCATTTGATGGAGACCCACTTACCTCATGGAGAATTTACGAGTACGGAGAACCAGTCTCGCCACGTTTAGAACTATCGCTTGAGGAACCTGTTGCAACTAATGAAATAACTTTCACTCAACCGCTAGTTGGGCCACAAAATCGTCGAGTAAGAACACTCGCGGTAAGTTTCGACCAAGAACCAGAAATTTTCTTCACTCTGGACGCTGAATCTTATGTTGAAGGCGGTCAAACGTTCACAATAGAAGAACGAGAATTTCAGCAGGTCTCCTTTTCCTTTGTTGATGGACTTGGGCCACCTGATCTTGCAGGCTTCGCAGAGATTGATTTAGGGATAACCATTAAAGAAGTATTACAAGTCCCGACTGAGCTTCTTGAACAAACCAATGACTTAAATCACGACGTAGCAGTTCTTCTAAATCGACATCGAACTAACCCAGCTGAGCGAGTCCGCCCAGACCCTGAACGCACAATTATTCGCGAGATCAACACACCCACTGAACGTAATTGGTCCTTAGAAACTACGGTACGTCTAGCGGACTGGGCCTCTGATGAAATTTTAGACAATGTATTGGGAATAACGAGCGCTAGTGAAGGCCAAATTACTGCAAGATCAAGTGACAGATTGTCTGGAGACCTTAGGTCAAGAGCACTTGCTGCAATAGACGGAGATCCGTCAACTCATTGGAGTCCAGAGTTCCTAGAACAAGAAGGCCAATGGATTTCCTATACCCTCCCCACCGATATCGAGGTTGACAAACTCGAACTTCAAATCATGGCTGACACAAGGCACAGCATCCCAACTGAATTAACTTTTGTCGTTGATGAGGAAGAGGTTCATCTCACTGTTCCCAAAATTGAACAGCGTTCCGAAATTGGGTACTCCCAGACCGTGTCCATCGACTTGCCTTACGTTCTTGAGGGAAGCGAGATAACACTCATCGTGTCAAAGGTAGAAGAGGTGCAAACAAACAATTGGTATACAGGCCAAGACATTGTTACACCCATCGCGTTAGTTGAATTAGGAATCGAGGGGCTTAAAGCTCCACTAATGCCAGAGATGCTGGATTCAGGGTGTCGAGATGACTTAGTACACGTTGACGGAAACCCAATACCAATACGTATTCAAGGTCTAACTAAAGACGCTCTAGACGGGGATGGTCTAATTGGCAGGTTATGTGGAGAATCTATAAGCCTTTCAGAAGGCCAACATTTAATGGAAACTACAGACGGTCGTTTCACCGGCTTTAATATTGACCGAGTAGTCATGGTCTCTGCCAAAGGAGGAGAAGCGGCTGAGAGTTGGTCAGAAACTGCAGATCCCGTAGAGGCAAAAGTAGAAGTGACCTCTAGTGGCCGGACATCTTTAGAAGCAGAAATCTCTGGTCAAGAATCACCCTTTTGGCTGGTACTTGGGCAGAGTTTTAATGAAGGTTGGGTAGTGACCATTAATGGAAGAGATATGGGATCTCCCCAACTAGTTGATGGGTTTGCCAACGGGTGGTTTGTTGATCCTGTTGAAACTGGAACTCTAGAAGTTTCCTTTAAATGGGCACCGCAGAAAAACATTTGGGCCGCTTTATCGATCTCATTAGTTGGAATTCTGATATGTCTCTGTTTGATTTACAGAGAACGCCGACAAAAGTCTTTACAACTTTGTTTAGACACCCCAACTCTCCATAATCCAAGAATGTCCACATATGAACTGTCTCAGAAAGAAGCCCTTGTAGCCTCTCTTCTTCTCGGGCTTTTTGGCGCTTTCGTGTCTAATCCACTGATTGGGGCTTTAGTCGCTTGCTTAACTTGGATTTCTGCTCGTAACTTCAGAAGAAGAATTCTTCTTACTTTGCTACCGGTGGCCGGTTATTGCATTGGGGTGGCGTACATAATTTTCTTGCAAATCAAGTGGGAGTATGAACCTGCGTTTTCATGGCCAAGTTGGGGACGCTCAGTTCATCACCTGGGGCTACTTGTAGTTCTACTAGTAACAGCCGATGTAATTGTGACCCAAATATCTGAAAGATTCAGGAGACAAAAGAAGAAGGGCGAAGTGCTTTGAGTTCAGTGCTTTTGGTAGAGCCATACTATGGCGGCTCTCACGCTGCCTGGGTTGACGGCATAAAGAAGCATTCAAAACACAAAATAACTTGTGTCACTCATCCAGATTCTTATTGGCGTTGGAGGCTTCGCGGCGGAGCAGTCACGTTAGCGGAGGAAACCAAAGCAGCGATAACGACTGTTGGGACTATTGATTTAGCTTTAGTGTCAAGCATGGTTGATCTATCTGCATGGCTAGGACTAACTCGCAAAACATTGAAAGACATTCCGGCGGTTCTTTACTTACATGAAAATCAGCTTAATTACCCGGTTAAGTCAGGCGAGAAAACAAGTGATGAGTTCTCCATAACAAACTGGCGGAGTCTGCTAGCGGCAGATGAAATTTGGTTTAATTCCGATTTTCAGAGACAAGCCTTATTTCAAGCCCTACCTGCTTTACTGCATAAAGCTCCAGACTTTTCCCATGAGCATCTCATTACCGAGGTTAAAAAACGAACTCGTGTAGTTCCAGTAGGAGTTGAGCTCCAAGATTTGAAGGCAAGCAAGGAGAAAGAAGAAACCCCATTAATCCTCTGGAATCAAAGATGGGACTACGATAAAAACCCTGAAGAAATCGCTTCTTCGATTCTTCAGCTAGCGGATGAAAAAATTGACTTCAACATTGCCTTAGTCGGAGAAAATGTAAGAAATAATCCTCACGAATTACTTGAAGTTCGGGATCAACTAGGGGAGAGAGTTGTTGAGTTTGGATTTCTTCCCCGCGACGACTATTTAAGGCTGTTAAACAAGGCTGATGTAGTGATTAGCGCAGCTAAGCACGAATTCTTCGGTATTTCCGTTGTAGAAGCTTTAGCAGCAGGAGCAATTCCGGTTTTGCCGAATCATCAGAGTTACCCTGAAATAATTCCAGAGCCATGGCGTACATCAGTTTTGTACACACCAGGTGAATTAGTTGACCGCCTTAGAGATGTTTTACTTAACTTAGATACATGGAGTTCCACTACTGAAGGGTTAGACCAAGAAATGCAGAAATATGATTGGTCAGTAATGATCAATACTTACGACTCATTAATTGAATCAGCAATCAACGAGTACGGTCATAACTCATGAGTTCACATATAGATGGGGTGCGTGTAGGCCACTGGACAGATCCTGTGGGTAGAACCGGTTGTACCGTTATTCTGTTTCCACCCAAAACTGTTGCTTCCGGAGAAGTACGAGGAGGAGCGCCAGCGACAAGAGAATTCGCTCTTCTATCTCCAGAAAGAACGGTAGAAAATATTCATGGGTTATTACTAACTGGCGGTTCAGCGTTCGGCTTGTCAGCAGCTGACGGGGTTGTTAGTTGCTTAGAAGAAGATGGAATAGGGTTTCCAACTCCTGCCGGTCCTGTGCCCATTGTGGTAGCTATGGGCTTGTATGACTTAATGGAAGGCGATGCCACAGCTCGACCTAATTCAGAACATGGAAAAATGGCATTTCGCGAAGCCAGTTCAGAAATACAGGTTGGTCAAGTTGGCGCAGGAACGGGAGCCACAGTTGGGAAATGGCGAAGCCGTGAACACCGTCGCCCAGGTGGAATTGGGCTCGGAGTTGCTCAAAAAGAAGAACTCAAAGTGGTAGCAATAGCTGCGGTAAACGCTTTAGGGGAACCTGATGATGGAACAGCAAGCAAGTCGGTTCTGGACGGGACGTTCATGAATTGGCCAGAGCATCCATCTAGATCTCCATTTTCTTCAGAAACCAATACCACATTGATCTCAGTAACAACCAACGCGCAACTTTCAAAAATGGATTGTTTCTTATTGTCACAATCAGGGCACGATGGTTTAGCGCGTGCGTTATTTCCTCCACATCTTTCTTCAGATGGTGATGCGGTAGTAGCGGCGGCCACGGGTCAAGTTTCTGCTCCGTCTTTAGATATTGTTCGGGCCCTTACTGTGGCTGCCGTGGAACAAGCTATTCAACAGTCTTGTTGAACCTCCGAGATAGCCTCATTAACGATGAGGACTTTAAATGACCTTTCGCGTCAAGTTGCTAATTGTGTTAGTTGTGAATTGTCAGCTAGCAGAACCCAAGTAGTTTTCGGAACAGGTCACTCGCGTGCAGACTATTTCTTTATCGGTGAAGGACCGGGAGCTAAAGAAGATATTGAAGGTGAGCCTTTTATCGGTCGTTCCGGAAAGCTATTGACTCGGCTTATTGAAGAAGAGTTATGTGTCGACAGATCATTGTGTTACATCGCAAATGTCGTTAAATGTCGGCCACCGGACAATAGGAATCCAAAATCTGCTGAAATATCAGCTTGTCAACCATACTTAAATGAACAAATTAAACTTGTTAATCCAGCAGTAATTATCACACTTGGGAATTTTGCCTCAAGGCTGCTTTTAAACACAAAAGATGGGATCACTACATTGCGAGGTAAAAGCTACTCTTATAGAGATCATAATTTGGTTCCTACATTTCATCCTGCAGCCGCTTTGCGAGGGAATCCGGACGCAATGAAGAACATGAGATTAGATTTTCAACTCGCATATTCAATAGTTTCTGGAATTACAAAATGATACAAATATCAACAAAGTCGGTTGAAGAAACAAAACAGTTTGGAGCTGAATTAGCAGGAATAACGCGTGCTGGTGACCTTATTCTGCTGTGTGGAGATTTGGGAGCAGGTAAAACATCCTTTACTCAGGGTTTTGGATTAGCTCTAGGTGTCACTAGTCCGATTACATCTCCCACATTTACTCTCGCAAACTGTTATGAAGGGAACTTGATAATTAATCATTTAGACGTTTACCGCTTAACACACATTGAAGAGACTCGGGACCTAGGTTTGCATGAACTGGTGGACGACCATTCAGTTACTTTAATCGAATGGGGTGATGTGATTATTGGAGCGTTACCTAGCGGATATATAGAAATCCGCTTTAACTTGGGTGAAACTAGCGATGATCGAGATATTAATATTCAATTTTCTGGATCCGATTGGGATGATCGAATTGAAGCAATAGAAGCGATTAAGGAGAGATTGTGCTAATCCTTGGGATAGAAAGTGCTGGATCACAAATTGGTTGCGCTATTGGAGGACATGAAGGCGTCTTGGCTTCTGCCCATACGGGGAAAGGACGTCAACACGCTGAGTCTCTGGCACCTCAAATAGATTTTGTTCGTCGACAAGCAGGCGTAGAGTTCTCTGAACTTGGAGTAGTGGCAGTAGACATCGGTCCTGGTTTATACACCGGATTAAGGGTGGGTATTTCTTCAGCAACAACCATTGCTCACGCACTGGGTATACCGATGATCGGTATCTCTAGCTTAGATTTACTTGCCTTTCCAGCACGATGGACAAGCAGACTTATTGTTACCGCTCTTGATGCTAGAAGAGGAGAGTTATTCACCGCACTTTTCCGTAAGGTCCCTGGAGGTATACAACGTATTCGCGATCCACAGGTCAACACCCCTCAAGAATTGCTAGCGGAGTTAATGACAATTGAAGAACCTGCTCTCTTAGTCGGAGACGGCGCTTTACGTTATCAAGAAATCTTTTCCTCAATTCGCAGAGTCGAAATGGCGGAACAAGGTCTAGCTAACCCAAGCGCACGATCCTTGGTACAACTTGCTCATGCACAAGCTCTTCGCGAAGAATTTGTGCCGTCATGGGATATAAAACCGATTTATCTTCGACAGCCAGATGCTGAAATAAATTGGAAAACTAGAAAAGAAGACTCTTGAAATTAAAAGAGATGGCTCCTACCTTCCGATTAATGAAGGAAGAGGACTTAGCTGAAGTAATGGAAATAAACGAATTGGTTTATCCAACTGTCTGGTCGGCGAGTTTCTTTAAACAGCAACTCCGGCAAACAGACTCAAGAGTAAATATTGTTTTTGAACTTGAAAATAAGGTTGTTGGACATGGAGCGTTAATGAAAGTCGCTGACGAAGCTCACGTAATTTCTCTTGTCGTGCACCCTTTACATCAGAAAAAAGGAATAGGTATATCGCTGTTAAGTGTTTTATGCCATCACGCCGTGGGTATGGGATTGAAATCAATGACTTTAGAAGTAAGAAAAAGTAATGAATCTGCGATTGGTTTATACAAACAATTCGGCTTCGCTCCGGTTGGATTTCGCACCAACTATTACAGTGACACAGGAGAAGATGCACTTATCATGTGGATTCACGATATAGATGATCCAGAATTCTTGATGAAAGTAAAAAGTAAGCAACGCATAAAAGGTGACTTATGAGCGGTCTAATTTTAGGAATTGAAACCTCATGTGATGAAACGGCAGCAGCTGTAGTGGACTCGGCAAGAACTGTCCGATCCTCAGTTGTTAGCAGCCAAATCGATTTACATGCACGATTCGGCGGCGTCGTTCCCGAGGTAGCTAGCCGTGCTCATCTTGATTTAATGATCCCAGTTGTCGCAGAGTCGCTCGTGTCTGCTGGAGTAGAGGGAAATCAAGTTGATGCGGTAGCTGCGACTACCGGTCCTGGCCTTGTCGGTTCCCTTCTTGTAGGCGTAACGGCAGCAAAATCTCTTTCTCTAGTATGGGACGTTCCCTTCGTGTCGGTGAATCATCTTGAGGCCCACCTTTACGCATCTTTTTTAGAAGAACCAGATTTAGATTTTCCTTTGGTCGTCCTACTTGTCTCTGGCGGCCACACGATGCTGGTCTTAATGGAAGCACATGGTCGTTACAGACTCCTAGGTTCGACTCTTGATGATGCCGCGGGTGAAGCTTTTGACAAGGTCGCCCGATATTTAGGTCTGGAATATCCTGGTGGACCGGCTATTGATGCTTTAGCAGTTGAGGGTGACCCCTCAGCCTTTGACTACCCAAGAGCCTTAGTCCAAGAAAATCCTGACACTATGGCTGAAGACCGCAAACTTGCGTTTTCTTTTTCCGGCCTAAAAACTGCAGTCATCAATCATGTCCGTAATAATCCAGATGTTTCCACTGCTGATGTAGTTGCCTCATTCCAAGAGGCCGTTGTTGACGTATTAGTAACAAAAGCTAAATGGGCAGCTGCAGCGACCGGAGCAAAAGGTTTATGTTTAGGCGGGGGAGTTGCGGCTAACTCACGCCTACGGGAAAAATTTCTTGATGCTTGCATAGAGACTGGTGTTCAACCATTCATACCATCTAGATCAATGTGCACTGATAATGCGGCAATGGTAGCGGCAGCCGGCTGGTGGTGTCTTCAGATGGACGGGGCAAGCCCATTAAATACTGGGGCTGACCCAAATTGGGGACTCCCAGAACGTCTAAATTCATAAGAAAACACTGTCCTAAGAGTTGTAACTTAAGGACAAAAGTACGTAGAGTTAGCAGTCGCCCATTACGACTGCCAATCGTTTTTTAGTTCACCTTGAATTGGAAAACACAGTTTGAAAAGGAACATTGAATGAACATTCAACCTCTAGAGGACCGCATTGTGGTCCGACCAAGTGAATCCGAAGAAACTACAGCCAGTGGCTTAGTTATCCCTGATACTGCAAAAGAAAAGCCTCAACAAGGCGAAGTACTTGCAATAGGACCAGGACGCCGATCAGAACAGACCGGTGAACTCGTCCCAATGGATGTCTCTGTTGGAGACACCGTTGTTTATAGCAAATACGGTGGCACAGAAATTAGTAGCGCAGGAGAAGATCTATTAATTCTCAACGCTCGCGATGTGCTCGCCACAATAAAGTAGGCCTAAATGACAAAGATTTTAAAATTTGACGAAGAAGCGCGACGAGGATTAGAAGCAGGTGTAAATAAATTGGCGGATGCCGTCAAAGTAACACTTGGACCTCGTGGCCGTAACGTTGTAATCGACAAAAAATTCGGTGCACCTACAATCACCAATGATGGTGTTTCAATTGCACGAGAAATAGAACTAGAAGATGCTTTCGAAAATATGGGAGCACAACTAGTAAAAGAAGTCGCAACGAAAACAAACGACATTGCCGGTGATGGAACCACAACCGCAACAGTTCTCGCACAAGCTCTCGTTCACGAGGGACTACGGAATGTTGCAGCAGGTGCAAACCCAATGGACCTCAAAAGAGGTATAGAAAAAGCAACCAAAGCAGCTGTTGAGTCAATAGCGGGACAAGCCGTGCAAGTTGATGACTCAAAAGAACAAATTGCAAACGTTGCTTCAATTTCTGCAGCTGACTCAACCATTGGTCAAGTCATTGCAGACGCAATAGACAAAGTAGGAAAAGACGGAGTAGTGACCGTAGAAGAATCCAACACGTTTGGAATGGATCTCGACTTCGTTGAAGGTATGCAATTCGATAAAGGCTACCTTTCGCCTTATTTCGTAACCGATCCGGAACGTCAAGAAGCAATTCTTGAAGAGCCATACATACTTTTCAATCAAGGGAAAATTACCTCTGTTCAGGATCTTCTCCCGGTTCTAGAAAAAGTAATGCAATCAGGCCGCCCGTTATTGATTATCGCTGAAGATGTAGAGGGTGAAGCTCTCGCAACTTTAGTAGTCAATAAGATTCGCGGAACCTTCAATTCAGTTGCAGTCAAAGCTCCTGGATTCGGTGAACGTCGCAAAGCAATGCTTCAAGACATGGCTATTTTGACAAATGGACAAGTTATAGCTGAAGAGGTAGGCCTGAAACTCGATGGTGTAACCATCGACATGATGGGTACAGCCCGCAAAGTAGTTGTAACTAAAGACGAGACCACAATTGTTGAAGGCGCCGGAGAAGGAGCTGAAGTTGAGGGACGTATTTCACAGATTAAACGTGAAATTGAAGAAACAGATTCAGATTGGGATCGAGAAAAACTTCAAGAACGCCTCGCCAAACTTGCTGGTGGTGTCGCAGTAGTTCAAGTAGGAGCCGCAACAGAAGTTGAACTTAAAGAGAAAAAACATCGTATTGAAGATGCTCTTTCAGCAACTCGTGCAGCAATTGAAGAAGGTGTTGTAGCTGGCGGTGGAACCGCACTACTTCGCTCTCGAGAAGCAGTCGGAAAGGTTGTAGATTCACTCTCTGGTGATGAAGCAACTGGATCACGGATTGTTCATGCTGCTCTTGAAGCTCCCGCAAGGCTAATAGCCGACAACGCAGGACTTGAAGGAGCGGTTATGGTCCGCGAAATCGAATCAGCTTCAGGATCGACAGGCTTAAATGCAGCAACTGGCGAAATGGTTGACCTCATCAAAGAGGGAGTTATAGACCCAGCCAAGGTAACTCGAGCCGGTTTACAAAATGCTGCTTCTATCGCAGCACTCTTGCTAACAACCGAATCAGTAGTAGCAGACAAACCTGAACCTGCACCACCAATGCCTCCAGGCGGAATGGATCCTATGGGCGGCATGGGCGGCATGATGTAACCCTAAATCAAGGGAATAACTATTAGGAGCCGAGCCTTAGGGCTCGGCTCCTGTAGTTTTCACTATGAAAGATTTATGAAATGAATAAAGAAGAAGCGCTAAACAACCGAGGTGGACCTCAAATAATCCCACGTCCAAAAAAATGGCACCTCGGAGATCTCTCACCATGGTCACATCTCAACGACAAAACATTAACTATTGGAAAAATAAAACAGGCAGTAGAAAAATATGAACCGGTTGCTGTTCAAAAAAACCTTCTTGAGGAATACACACAACAAGCGGGGGTCTTAGTAGCGCTTTACGAAGAAAAAAATTCACTTAAAGTAATTCTCACTCGAAGATCGCCCCACCTGTCCACCCACGCTCACCAAGTAAGTTTCCCCGGCGGACATCAAGAAAAAGTAGATAAAGATCTTTGGAGCACAGCATTAAGAGAAGCTCAAGAGGAAACAGGACTTGATCCTTCTCTCCCTCAAAAGATCGGAGAGTTAGATGCAATTGTCACCATAGGAAGCGGAACTCTCATCCACCCTTTTGTCGCTTTGCTTCCACACCGTCCAGAGCTAAAAGCGAACTCAGCTGAAGTGGAAATGATACGCCATGTAGACATTGCAGAACTCTTAAAAGAAGAAACATGGCGTGAAGAATACTGGGAACGAGAAGAACGGTCACATGCAGTAACTTTCTTTGAAATCCCTGAGGAAACCATTTGGGGAGCAACAGCAAACATTCTTCGACAGTTACTAACTTTAGGATTAGGGATTGTCTAAACTTTCTTCCATTAGAATCTCTTTATGAATGACTCTGGAGATAAGCCTGTTCACATGACTCCTGAGGAGTTTCGCTCCGCCGGATATGCCGCTATCGACTGGCTTGTTGACTACCTGAAAGAGATTGAGGAAAGACCAGTCACCTCGGAAGTAGCACCGGGAGAAGTTCGTTCCTCCTTACCGGAGCATGCACCAGAAACTGGTGAACCTTTTCAAAATTTACTAGATGATATGGACCGCATTATTGCCCCAGGGATTACCCAATGGCAGCATCCAGGCTTCTATGGTTACTTCCCCGCTAATTCTTCACCTCCAGCAGTTTTAGGGGATCTACTTTCCACGGGCTTAGGAGTCAACGGGATGTTATGGGCTACAAGCCCAGCAGCTACAGAATTAGAGACTCATGTTCTTGACTGGCTTATAGATCTATGCGGGATACCTAAACGGTTTCATTCAAGCGGGGCAGGTGGAGGAGTCATCCAAGATTCAGCATCATCGGCGACTTTGTGCGCCATCTTGGCAGCTCGGCACAGAATAAATAGACCTGAAGAAATTATGAAATTACGTGCTTACGTATCTAACCAAGCTCATTCCTCAGCAGAAAAAGGTCTATTAGTAGCAGGAATACATCATCAAAACATTCGTCTCATCGAAACAGATGAGAATCTTTCCATGTGTTTAGAAAACCTAGAGAAAGCTATCTCGGAAGATATTGAAGCCGGATACATACCATTTTTTGTGATGACCACTGTCGGTACAACCTCTTCTGGAGCGGTAGACAATGTTGAAGAAATCGCTAAATTAGCCACAAAAGTGGGGGCTTGGATACATGTTGATGCAGCGTGGGCCGGATCAGCGACCATATGCCCAGAGTTCCGAGGGATATTAAATGGATTAGATCTAGCTGATAGCTATGCGTTTAATCCTCATAAATGGATGCTTACTAATTTTGATTGTTCAGCATTCTTCGTCGCAGATGCAAAACCGTTAACTGAAGCGCTTTCAATAGTTCCTGAATATCTGCGGAACTCAGCTAGCGAAGCCGGAGAAGTAATCGATTACCGAGATTGGCAAGTTCCACTCGGTCGCCGTTTTCGCGCTCTTAAACTTTGGTTTGTGCTACGGAGCTATGGTGCAGAAAACATAAGAACATATATACGACGCCATGTTCAAGCAGCCAACTGGTTCGCGGAGCAAATCACCGATCATCCAAAGTTGGAGCTTTCAGTCACCCCTTCACTCAGTTTGGTTTGCTTCCAACACGTTGACGGAGACACGGCGTCAGAGCAACTTCTTACAACGCTTAATGCCACACAAAAAGTTTTATTAACTCACACTCGGCTCAACAACAAATACGTACTAAGAGTCGCAGTTGGAGGTACATACACGACGCTTGAACACGTTGAAGCTTTAATGCAACTCATCAATGAACACCTTGAAAGCTAAAACCATCAGCAGTCATATTTGAGAAACTTTTACCTCCTGACTTCTGGTCATGGGTCACGTAACTGGAACGTTTACCGAGTTAGGGTTAACGTTTCTACTGAGACGATAAAAGGTGGCGCTCATGGCAGAGATCGAAATTGGCATGGGGAAAAGCGGCAGACGTGCGTACGGCTTTGACGACATCGCTATAGTACCGAGTCGTCGAACTCGAGACCCTGAAGATGTAGACATTACGTGGAAGATTGACGCCTATCATTTTGACCTTCCTTTAATGGCTTCGGCCATGGACGGAGTAGTCAGCCCAGCAACAGCTATACAAGTGGGGAAGTTAGGCGGTCTCGCAGTTCTTAATTTAGAAGGCCTGTGGACTCGATATGAAGACGCTGATTCTGTTCTAGAGGAAATATCCCAACTTTCCGCTGATGAGGCAACCTCTCGGATGCAAGAAATGTATCAAGAGCCGATAAAGCCAGAACTCATAACAAGCCGGATACAAGAAATAAAAAAAGGAGGGGTTGTTTCTTGCGCTTCAGTTACACCCCAACGAACAGAAGAGTTCCTCCCGCACATCCTTAAAGGAGATCTCGACATTTTGGTGATTCAAGGAACCGTGGTGTCAGCAGAGCATGTATCTACCACAGTTGAGCCACTTAACCTCAAGACATTTATTCGAAAACTTGACATACCGGTAATAGTTGGAGGCTGTGCAACTTATAAGGCAGCGCTGCATCTCATGCGAACGGGAGCTGCTGGAGTGCTAGTAGGAGTAGGGCCAGGACATGCATGTACGACACGCGGAGTTCTTGGATTAGGGGTACCGCAAGCAACAGCTATTGCTGATGTTCGCGCTGCGCGAATGCGTCATCTAGATGAAACCGGTGTTTATTGCCAAGTTATTGCTGATGGTGGAATGGCCACGGGGGGAGATATTTCCAAAGCAGTAGTTTGCGGAGCAGATGCGGTGATGATTGGATCTCCTTTAGCGGCAGCACAAGAAGCGCCTGGCCGCGGCTACCACTGGGGTATGGCTACTTTTCACCCGACTCTTCCACGAGGGGCCAGAGTAAAAACATCTACCGCAGGGACGCTGGAAGAAGTATTACTAGGCCCAGCTCGAGAAAACGATGGAAAACTCAATCTTTTTGGTGGGCTGCGAACCTCAATGTCTACATGTGGCTACTTAGACATAAAAGAGTTTCAAAAAGCTGAAGTAATGGTTGCACCTGCGCTTCAAACAGAAGGAAAATCACTTCAAAAGTCTCAAGGCGTAGGAATGGGCCACTGACACACTGGAACGAAGATGGCTAATAAATTCCAAGACAAAGTTGACCGATTCAAAGACCGTATTCTCGTTGTTGATTTTGGTGCACAATACGCTCAACTAATCGCGCGGCGTGTCCGAGAAAACAAGGTTTACAGCGAAATCATCCCGCATGACCTCTCTGCTAAAGAGATTTCGGATTATCAACCAACAGGAATTATTTTCAGCGGAGGACCCACTTCGGTTAATGCAGAAGGCGCCCCCCAGATAGATCCAGGGATTTATGAACTTGGAATTCCGATTTTGGGTATTTGCTATGGGGCGCAACTCATAGCGGTGCAATGCGGTGGAAAAGTGGGTCGCAACGAACAAGGAGAATATGGACGAACCGAAATGACAGTTTCTTCCCCAGGTTCGTTACTCGCTGATCTAGACACTGGGACGCATCCGGTATGGATGAGTCATTTTGATGCAATAGTTGAAGGACCTGAAGGGTCTTTAGTGACGGCCTCTTCAACGAACGCCCCCATCGCGGCTTTTGAATCTCCGGAACGAAAACTCTATGGAGTTCAATTTCATCCTGAAGTTCAACACACCCCATGCGGAGAAAAGTTATTAACCCGATTCCTCTTCGATGTTTGTTCATGCAGCGGTGATTGGACTATGACATCAGTCATCGAATCGTCGGTAGAAAGTATTAAGCAACAAGTCGGAGATGGTAAAGCTATTTGCGGGCTTTCAGGAGGAGTGGATTCTGCTGTCGCTGCTGCTTTGGTTCACAAAGCAATAGGGGACCAGTTGACATGCGTATTTGTAGACACAGGACTCATGCGGGCAGACGAAGGCGCTCAAGTAGTTGAAACCTTCGACCGCCATCAAGGGATTGAGCTCATGCACGTCAAGGCTGAAGATCGTTTTTTTGAAGCATTAGAGGGAATAACTGAACCTGAAGAAAAACGTAAAACTATTGGAGAGCTATTTATTCGAATATTTGAAGATGCTGAAAAGCAAGTTCAAGACGCTGCTTTTCTTGTACAAGGAACGCTTTACCCTGACGTCATTGAATCCGGGACCAAAGACGCCGCAAAAATTAAAAGCCACCACAATGTTGGAGGGCTTCCCGACGACATGGAATTTGAATTAGTTGAACCTTTACGAGACTTGTTTAAAGATGAAGTCCGATCTTTAGGTACTGAATTAGGTCTACCGGATGAAATCGTTTGGAGACAACCTTTTCCCGGACCAGGGCTCGGAGTTCGAATAATTGGAGAAGTAACGCCAGAAAAAGTAGCGACCCTTCAGGCGGCCGACAAAATTGTTCGCGAAGAGTTACGTAGCGCAGGGCTAGAGCGTGAAATTTGGCAAGCTTTCGCTGTGCTACCAGACATACGTTCAGTAGGGGTCATGGGAGATGAACGCACATACGGATACCCCATAATCATTCGAGCAGTAACTAGCGAAGACGCAATGACAGCAGACTGGGCTCGTCTCCCTTATGAGTTATTAGAGACTCTCTCTTCACGCATCATTAATGAAGTTTCCGGAGTCAACAGGGTGGCTTACGATATTACTTCTAAACCTCCTGGAACTATTGAGTGGGAGTAACCGTCACCCATTACTCTTATGGCTGTCCCCTTACGCATTAATGATCGCAGAGGCTGCCCTTTGTCCGTCGTTCCACGCACCGTCGACGTATCCATTGCGATCCGAGAGAGCTTCACCCGCGAGCAAGATCCGACCGGCGATTGGACGCTGCAGTATCTCCGCCTCGTTGCCGAGTGTTTTGAGAGAACTGTGCGAGTAGGCGCCGAGGGCGTAGGGGTCGTTCCCCCAGTCGGTGGTACTGTGATCAATCGGATCGGGGATATCGGAGCCCAAGGTCGCTCTGACGTTCGCGTGAAGTGCGGCCGCCAGTTCGTCGATCGATAATGAGTCCGCAGCGATCAGCTTATTCCCAGCACTCAAGGCCATAATCATCGGCTTGCCTGCGATCGCTGCCACGTTGACCATAAAATTGAAGTAAGGCGAGTCATGTAGCCCCACCATGTGGTGTTCCTTGGCCCAATTCGTATCGGGATAAACGAGACAGGTTTTCTTTTCGTTGCCAAACCCGAGGCGATCTATCGCGGCTCTGTGTTCGACGGGCAATCCCGGATCGAATCGGATGGTCCCAGCCTTCAGTACACCGAGGGGGACCGTCACAATCACAGAGTCCGCGTCGATGCGCCGACGCGTGGTTTGAACGCTAATACCGTTTTCCGTTCGTATGATGGCCTCAACCGATTCTCCTAGGCTGGGCTTGATATTCTTGGCAAGTGAGGTCACGAACGCTTGCATCCCGCCGTCGACCATAACATCGTCCGTCGGTAACGGATCGTAACCATCGTCCCCGGGCAAATTATGCTCGCGTAAGAGCGTCGCGATGGAAGTCTGATCTAGGTTGTCCGCTTCGTTAACTATCATGAGTTCTCTGGCGTAAGCCGCCTGTGCACCGTGTTTCTTAAGGAGGGGGTCGAGCATGGATGCCATAGAAGGGAGCGTCTTGCGTAAACCGAAAAACTCGCGGATGTGGAGCTTAATGTAGGGGAGGGTCATCCGCCTCTCCACTGCTTTCATGAATTCCGTCGGGTTGATGGGTACGTTTACGCCCTTGTATTGAACCAGCGCGCGATTGAAATCGGTTGGATATAGTTTCACCCCGCTCGACTCGGCTGTCGTTCGGAGGTAATTCACTTGGGAGTCCGCGAGCCATGAGGCACCGGTATCAAAGGGCACGGAGCTTACTAATCTCGTGCTGGCGCGCCCGCCCATGCGATCCCGCGCTTCGATCAAGACCACTTTGAATCCGGCGGCCAGGAGTTTCTCGCTGGCCGCGATACCTGAGGCCCCAGCGCCGATCACGACCACGGTTGAATGGGGCTGGATCCTGTCATGCATGGGAGATTTCTTAAAATTAAATATGACACAAGGTTAAACTGTTTTCTTTTAACCAGCAAAAGTTTCATTTCCGGCATAATGAACCTCTATGACTTTTTGGGATGATTATGTAGCGTCGAGCACTATTTTCGGACAGCAACTCATGGAGTTAGCTGACGATGAGTGGTTTTTCTCAACACCATGTCCGGAATGGGATGTACGAACCATTGTCGCCCACGTAATCCTCGGAGAAGCGATGCTCGTTGACTTACTCAAAGGAGGGGTAATCGAACCGCTCACTGACATAGATGTCTCAATTCTGGGCCCTAACCCGATTGCTACTTGGAGAGGAACAGCGGTAGCCGCTATAGATGCAGCATCGCAACAAGAAGTAGAAACAAAAAAATATGAACACCCATTAGGAAATATTGATGGAACCACCATTATCGGTTTACGAGTCACGGAGAATCTTGTTCATGCTTCGGACATAGCTCAGGCGTGCGGGCGTCAAATCGAGTTACCGGAAGAGTTAGCTGACCGTTGTTTAGATTTTTGGGCACCCTTAACTGACGCGCTTTCAGCAAGCGACATGATCGGAGATCCAGTAATGCCCCCAGAAGACGCATCGCCTGGAACTCGGTTGTTGTGTCTCATGGGAAGAGAAATAAACTCTCTCCATGACTGAATCACCGGATTTCTTATATCAAGTAGAAGATGATTTAGTAATCCCAACTTCACTGACCGGCGGGCCATGGAATCCAGAGATACAACACGGAGGCCCAATTTCAGGGATCCTTGCGCATCTCGTAGAAACAGTAGAAACACCTTCCCCGATGCGAACATGCCGACACACAGTGGAACTCATGCGTGGCGTGCCCATAAAGCCTCTCCATTGGACAACTGAAACCATACGAGAAGGACGACGACTACAAGTAATCCAAACTTCGCTTCATGATCAGGGTAAAGAAATAGCTCGCTCCACCTCCGTCAGACTAAGAGTCGCCGAAGAAACGAACCCTGTAGATGAAGAAAGAATGTCCCACGAAGAAGATGAATTACCCCCGTTTCCTGACACTGCCACTCAACTAACCACTCCTGGAGTTGGAATTCCGGCATTCCTTCGAGCAGTAGAAATCCGTTTACCCCGTGAAGCATCTTGGGCAGGAACACCAGGACTCATGTGGATACGCCTCACAAAACCATTAGTCGAAGGAGTTCAAACATCTCCTTTCGCAAGCATGGCGACCGTCAGCGACATGTTAAGCATGGTGGCTCAATACCTCGACCCAAAAGAATGGATGACACCGAACGTTGATTTAACAATCTCCTCCTTCAAAGACCCCACCGGAGAATGGATCGGTTTACGCGGCGTGCACAAAAACTCAAAAGACGGGATCGGACTTTCTGACGCAGTTCTCTATGACCGTGATGGAAGAGTAGGGCGAGGATTAGCAACAATTCTTATTGATTCAAGACAATAAGAAAGCAAAATGAAACTCTTTCACTTAATCAGTCACAGGACCCCTGTAAGGTGACTTTGATGCCCAACAATGAAACTTCGCTAGATCTAAATGAACTCAATCCAGCGCAGAGAGAGGCTGTAACTCACTCAGAAGGACCCTTACTTGTCGTCGCAGGTGCCGGCTCGGGTAAAACCAGAGTACTTACTCACCGCATCGCCTATCTGATTGAAAATAAAGGCATTTCCCCCTTTGAAATACTTGCAATCACTTTCACAAACAAAGCAGCCGGAGAAATGAAAACCCGGGTAGCAGATTTAGTAGGACCAGTTGCAGAAAAAATGTGGGTATCAACATTCCATTCCGCATGCGTTCGCATACTCCGCCGAGACGCTGAAAAAATCGGGTACCCAACTCGCTTCAGCATCTATGACCAAGACGATGCAGTTCGACTAGTCAGCTATGTACTTAAAGACCTCAACCTTGACACGAAACGTTTCCCACCACGCGGTATTTACGCTTCAATCTCTGCAGCAAAAAATGAAGGCAGAACCGCAAGCCATTACGTAGAAGCAGCCACCGGACCTTTCGAAGAACGCATCGGAAACGTCTTTACCGAATATCAAAAACGGTTAATGGATGCCGGAGCTATGGACTTTGACGACTTATTAGGCAACACCGTTCAATTACTACGCCAACACCCCGAAGTACTTCATTCCTACCAAGAACGATTCAAACATGTTCTGGTAGACGAATACCAAGACACAAATTTGACACAAAACGCACTCACAATTCTTCTCGCCGAAAGCCACAGCAACATCTGCGTAGTAGGAGATAGCGATCAATCGATTTACCAATTCCGCGGAGCTGATGTACGAAATATCCTTGACTTCGAAAAAGCATTCCCAAATACCACCGTCGTGGTCCTAGACCAAAACTATCGATCAACACAGAACATCCTTGACGCCGCAAACGCCGTCATTTCCCAAAATATTGGAAGAGAACCCAAAGAACTTTGGACAGAAGAAGGCAGCGGAACTCCAATCACTAAATACACAGCAAACGACGAAACAGAAGAAGCCAAATGGATTACCAGACAAATACAAAATTTAAACAGAGATCATGATCACCCATGGTCTGACCTTGCAGTTCTGTATCGAACCAATGTCCAAAGCAGAGCAATTGAAGAACAACTCGTTCGCCATGGAGTCCCTTACAGAGTCATAGGCGGCACTCGCTTTTACGACAGAAGAGAAGTAAAAGACGCAATGGCCTACTTACGTTTAGCGGCAAACCCAACAGATGAAATAGCAGCGAAACGCATCCTAAACGTCCCAAAAAGAGGGATTGGAAGCACTTCAGTAGATCGCATAGATCAATGGGCGAATTTCAACGGAACCGGATTCTTAAATGCATTAACGCATGCTGAAGAAGCTGGAGTCACAGGTCGAGCTTTAACCGGGATCAAGAGTTTCATCGAATTACACGAAACCCTCGTTAAAGAAATCGACAATGGGCCAAGCCCAGTATTGGAAACAGCATTAGATACTTCAGGCTATTTAGAAGAACTTCGAGCAGAAGGATCAATCGAAGCAGAAGGAAGAATAGAAAATCTCGCCGAACTAGTCGGAGTCGCATCTGAATTCAACAATGTAGATGAATTTCTCGAACAAGTAGCTTTAGTCTCAGATACAGACAACTTGCCGGACACAAACAAAGACCAATCTGGCGAAGTTACCTTAATGACTTTGCACTCAGCCAAAGGCTTGGAATACCCAGTGGTTTTTCTTCCCGGCATGGAAGATGGAGTATTTCCACATATCCGCTCTATAGGAGACGAAAGGCAAGAAGAAGAGGAGCGGCGCCTCGCTTACGTAGGGATCACTCGAGCCCGAAAGCATCTTTATACGAGCCATGCATGGAGTCGCATGCTTCATGGCGTCACCCAATACAACCCACCAAGCCGGTTCTTGAAAGAAATTCCAGACAAACTCATTGTTGAAGCAAAAGAAAGCCGAAAACATTTATCTCGACAAGATTCCGGCTGGGGTAGCAGCAGTGGAAACAGCTACGAC
>Ga0208410_1000307_pt1 | contig 29672 bp, 25 predicted proteins | sample ETN02SmetaG_3_FD_185787 | JGI IMG/M metagenome (GOLD analysis project Ga0208410, IMG submission 185787) | Marine microbial and viral communities from oxygen minimum zone, Eastern Pacific Ocean - ETNP2014F10-02SV257 (SPAdes) (version 2) | ecosystem: Environmental > Aquatic > Marine > Oceanic ... | reverse complement strand
TATTATCCACAATCCGACAATAACGGCAAGTTTTTGCTGGATTAAGAATATTTCTGGAGGATAATATAATAAGTTTCACAAGACTGAGTTTGATCCTGCAAAAGTAATAATAATACCCACAATAAATAAAGTTTTTTTAAATATTATAATACTTATTTTTTCCCCATAAATAATAAATTTATTAATTTTAATCAATTAAATTATCTATTACAGTTTTAAAGTTGTAACTAATAATTGAGATACACCTTCAACGGTTTATTCTGATTCTACAAGAAAACTTGTAATAATTAATCAAAAACTATATTTTGAAGTTTTTTCAACACATCAATATGATACTATCTACTCTGAAACATACTTAAAAATCGTGAAAGCAATTAATGAAAAATAGCTCCGCAATTTAATAGCATCTAAAATAGAATCAAGCATGCAAATCTTGTTATCGGGAGAATAGAAGACTTGCAAGTTAATCAAATTAACAAATCAATTTTAATTCTTTTAAAATATCAGCTATAATCCTAATGACTTCTACTCTTTCAGATGAAAATAAGAATATACTTTTGAGGGTTGCACGGGGATCAATAAATAATTATCTAAGAAACATGCCAGATAATAATTTGCAAGCAGATTCTCTCGAATTACAAAAGAAGCGAGCAGTATTCGTAACTTTAAGAAAAAGAATTTTCGGCGAATTGCGTGGCTGTATCGGTCATACAGAAGCCCGTTATCCTTTAATTGAAGCAGTTTCAAAAACAGCAATTTCATCTGCTATAGACGATTCGCGTTTCCCTCAGGTTACACTTGAAGAGTTGCCAAAATTAAGCATTGGAATAAATCTCCTGTCTGCAATGACAACAATAAAGCCACAAGATGTGGTGGTTGGCAAACACGGACTTCAAATCAAAAAAGGTTTATCTGGCGGACTATTTTTGCCAGAAGTTGCAAAATCCCAAGCTTGGGACAGGATCACATTTCTGGAACAACTTTGCATTAAAGCGGGTTTACCTCAGGAAAGTTGGCAAGATCAAAATGCAGAACTATTTTGCTTTGAATCTGAATCATGGGCCGAAAATTGGTAGCACCATTAAATTATCTTTACCGCCAACTACGTCCTTTTTTATTCTCAAGAGACGCTGAGAAAATGCACGAGCGTATGCTCTCGAGTGTGGAAATTTTCTCAAAACTTCCTGGTTTCCACTCACTTTTACGTAGTCAATTTTTTTATGATAACCCGCTATTGCGCACACAACTCTTTGTTAAAAATATTACAAATCCTATAGGACTAGCGGCTGGATTTGATAAAGACGGCCGAATCCATCCCTCACTATTCGCACTCGGTTTTGGATTTGTAGAAATAGGAACAGTAACTCCACGTCCGCAAGAAGGAAATCCTCGGCCTAGACTTTTCCGCCTGAAAGAGGATCAGGCGGTTATTAACCGCATGGGCTTCAATAATCAGGGAGCATGTAAAATGGCCGAAAGACTGAATACGAACAGATTAAAAATAAAGCCAGCAGATGCACATATTTTTGAATGTTCTAAAGATTATCATGCAAATATTGCATCTGGAATGTTAGGAATAAATATTGGCAAGAATCATGATACAGCAATAGATAAAGCCTCTGAAGATTATGTTTCCGCGCTCAGTACACTCTATCCATTTGCTGAATATTTCACACTGAATATCAGTTCGCCAAACACAGAAAATTTGCGGAAACTACAGAAAAAAGAAGCCCTGAGAATTTTACTGGATTCTGTCTGTGCAAAGCGTGACAAACTCGACAAGAATTTTTCACGCAAAACCCCATTGCTTGTCAAACTTGCTCCTGACACGGATGAAGAATCATTGGAAAATACTAGCCGTGTTATTCAGGAATTTTCAATTCAAGGTCTAATTGCCTCCAATACTACTGTTGAGCGAACAAAATTAAAAAGTAAGTTTCAAACAGAAACAGGAGGTTTGAGCGGTAAACCCCTTCAGAAGAAGAGCACCGCGATGATAAGGAATTTATTTGCGGAACTAGGTAAAGGAATACCAATCATTGGCGTTGGAGGGATTTTTAACGGAGCTGATGCTTACGAAAAAATTAAAGCTGGAGCGGCAGCTGTGCAAATTTATACCGCCTTGATTTACGAAGGTCCGGGTATTGTCCTAAAAGTTAAAGCGGAACTGGCAAATTTATTGAAAAAGGACGGATACAAGAGTGTTTCTGAAGCGATAGGGACGGATCACTGAATTTTTAATTGTTTTTTTTGACGGATTACAGACAGCATGTCTGCTTTTGAGGTTATCTTTACTCTGGGACGCCCCTTTTTTTGACCGGCTTCAGTTTCATGAGCATCAAGCAGTTTCCAGTCCGAAAATGAAACATACTCAACTTTACGGTTTTCGAGTAGTGAAACAATATCCAGATTTGTACAATTTTTCCCAGCTTCCATTTTTCCTTTTAAGAAAGTCCCCAGCATACGATGCACGGTTTCCACTGCATCCTGTTTATTAGTACCAATCACACCACTTGGACCACGCTTTATCCAACCTGCGACATACTCTCTTTCCCGAAGGATATTGCCGTCTTCTGGATCTTTGACCTGACCGCATTCATTAGGAATTGTACCTGTTTTTTGATCAAATGGCAGATCTGAAAGAGGCTTACCATAATAACCGATTGAACGGAAAACAAGCCCTGCTGCTGCTTCATTAATTTCTGCAGACGCCTGTGGGACCAAACTACCATCTTCCATTTTCACCAGTTGATTTCGTACCATGCTGATTTTTTCAACTTTTTGATTTCCAGAAATTTCGACAGGCGAAGTAAGAAAGATAATATGAACCCGTCTCTTTTTACCGGAAACCTCTTTTTCAGAAATTTTCTTTAGAATTTCAATATTTTTCTTAGTATCATTATTGGCATTATTTTCCAGAATCTTCTGACTTTCAGCATCCAGTTCAAGCTCATTTTTCTCGACAATCACATCTGCCTCAGCAAGTTCCAAAAACTCTCTTAACTCTGCGGGTGAAAACGCTGCCTGTAATGGTCCTCGGCGCCCTAAGAGCCAGATATCTTCAAGCTGACTGGTTCGTAGTGCTTCAAGCGCATAATCAGCAATATCAGTTTTTTCCAGTTCTTGCGGAGTTTTTGCCAGAACCCGCGCCACGTCAAGAGCTACATTTCCAATTCCAATCACAAATGCATTACGCGCGGACAAATCAAATTTATAATCACAAAAATCCGGATGCCCATTATACCACGCAACAAACTCCGTCGCAGAGTGGCTACCGGACAAATTCTCTCCTCCAATTCCAAGTTTACGGTCATTAGGGCTACCGACTGAATAAATGACTGCGTCATAGATTTCCATTAAATCAGCCCGATAAATATCTCTTCCAAACTCTACATTTCCAAAAAACCTGTAATTCTCATTTTCCGCAATACGCGTATATATTTTTTGCACAGATTTAATTTTCTGATGATCAGGCGCAACGCCTCCGCGTACTAATCCAAAAGGAGTAGGTAGGCGTTCAAACATGTCAACTTTTATTTCCCAAGACTTCTGCCGTAAAAGCTCGCCCGCTGCATAAAAACCAGCTGGTCCAGAACCGATAACAGCTATTTTCCAGTATTGATTCATGAGTTTTTATTATTTAATTGTAAAGTGAGAGAGCTTTAAATATTAATTTCATAACTTATAATTTGGAGGCATGAACTTTATTTATGATTTCCTCCGCACCATTTTTCTGCAACCAATATGCAACCTTCCGACCGAGCTGAACCGAGTCTCGGCGATATGCACATGCCTCGTAGCGTAAAACTGACTTACCTTCCGGATCCGCAATTAAGGCGCGCAAAAACAATTTATCTCCATTTAAGATACAATATCCGGCTAGTGGAATTTGACAATTACCTTCCAACTCAGTCAGCAGGGTACGCTCCGCAATTAGACAATCCCAAGTATCTTGATCATTGAGATGCTGAATGAGACTCAGCGTCTGCTGATCATCAATTCTTGTTTCTATTCCAATAGCACCCTGACCAATTGCCGGAAGCATCCATTCCATTGGGAGCACTTCGGTGATACGCTCTTCAAGTTCAATGCGTTTTAGTCCAGAAACAGCCAAAATTGTAGCATCAACTTCTCCTTCATCAAGTTTCCGGAGTCGAGTGGTTACATTACCTCGCAAACTACAAACAAGCAAATCCGGCCGGTGATGCTTTAACTGTGAAGCACGGCGAAATGAACTTGTTCCCACCACTGTGCCCAGCGGAACATCGTCAATGCATCCATATTTTGGACAGATCCACGCATCTCCGGGATCTTCTCTTTTTGCAATTACTGAAATTCCCAGACCTTCCGGTAAAGTTCCTGTGACGTCTTTCATACTGTGCACTGCCATATCAGCTCGCTTGTCAAGAAGAGCTGATTCCAATTCCTTGACAAATAGTCCCTTACCGCCTACTTCAGAAAGCGGACGATCCTGAATGCGGTCACCTGTAGTCTTTAGTATTAATAATTCTACAGATACTTCAGGATACTTTTTAAGGATTTTTTCCTGCACCCATCGCGCTTGCCATAAAGCTAAAGGACTTCCGCGGGTTGCAATCTTAAAAGTAAGTCCCCTTGAACCGCTTGTCAAAAAAGCGTTGGGCATGAGTTATGATTTGATTACTTTTAGTCTGGATTGTTTGTTTCCTGTTTGTTCCAGATTAAGAGGGGTTGGATTTAGGTCAAAGATTTTTATTAGCGTATCCAAATAAAGATGTGCATCTTCCGAATGAGAGATTTTCTTGAGATTATGCGATGGATCGTGCAGTAATTTGTGTACTAGCCTGTGTACCATTAATTCTACTTCTTTACGCTCTGACATATGCATGTTTTTCATACGTCCGAAACTTTTCTCCATTTCATCTTTGGCAATTGAATGAAAGGCTTTACGCAAGCTTTTGATAGTCGGAACAACGGACAAAGATTTAAACCATAGTTCCAGTTCCGCTAATTCATCCTCGATAATTTCTTCTGCTATTACAGACTGCTTCTTGCGTTCCTCCTGGTTTTCTGAAACAAGAGATTGCAGATCATCAATATCGTAACAAAATGCGCCGTCTAGCCTATTTATTTCAGGGTCAATATCCCTGGGTACAGCAATGTCTATAAAAAACATTGGGTTAGTTTTACGCATTCTCAAACAGTGCTTAACCAGTTCAAGCTTGATGATATAATCACGTGCACCGGTTGAACTTATGACAATATCCGCCTCATGAAGATGACGTCCAAGATGATCAAATTGTACAGCCATCCCTTTAAATTTCTCAGCAAGTTCTGCTGCACTTGCAAAGGTCCTGTTGGTAACAAACAGTTGTGAAATACCATTCCGCATCAGGTGTTTGATCGCTAATTCAGCCATTTCCCCGGAACCGATTACCATCACACTTTGTTTTGAAAGATCCTCAAAAATATGTTTTGCGAGCTCCACGGCAGCATAGCTTATAGAAACAGCATTACTGGCAATTGTTGTTTCAGTTCGGACACGCTTGGCAGTTGAAAAAGCACGTGTAAATATTGGATGAAGAAGTTTTCCGGTCAATTCAGCATTACTGAAAGATTGAAAAGAATCTTTGAGCTGACCAAGAATCTGGGGCTCTCCAAGCACCATCGATTCTAAACTCGAAGCAACCCTGAAGAGGTGTCTCACTCCGTCCAAATTATGAATGGTATAAACACTTTCCTTCAGTTCGTCAAGTTTCCAATACGTTTCCAACATCTCTATGATTTGTCTCAACTGATGTTCTGCGTTTACAAGATAAAACTCTGTACGATTGCATGTGCTAAGAATTGCAACACCATCTAAATTGAAACGCCGACTGATCTGCTGTCCAAGTTCTAACTGTTGTTTTGGAGTCAGTGCCAGTTTATCCCTTACTTCAACAGGAGTTTTTCTGAAATTCCAACCGATTACATTGAAACGCATAAGCAATAAAGATTTTTGGTAGTCTAGTTTTTTGCTAATTTTCTCTACAATAAATTTATAAAATTAATTCGCACACAAAGGGAAATTGCTTTTTTCCGTTCTTACGCGCATCATATACATTTAAACAAAAAAACTCAAGATAGGAATATTTTTCATGGTTGCTTTCTTCTCCAAATGGTTTACCGCAAATCATTTAACCACATTGCGTGTGGCATTGGTGCCTATTATTTATACAGGCATCGTAATTGGTAGGGACGAGCACTGGATTTTGTTCAGCACATGGCTCGTTTTTTTATTCGCCTGCCTGACAGATTACTGGGACGGTGTACTGGCTCGCCATCAAGGAAAAACAACTAAGCTAGGCAAATTACTTGACCCTGTTGCTGACAAAATTTTGATTGGATCAATACTTGTTTTACTGGTGGGAATTGATAGAGCTCCCGCTCTGTTAACTGTAATTCTTATCTCCCGTGAATTTATAGTTAACGGCTTACGTTCCATCGCAGCGGTAGAAGGAATTGTTATTTCAGCCAGTTCCGGAGGAAAACTAAAAACCATCTCACAAATGTTTGCAGTGGGCTTCCTAATCATTCACTACCCAACCATTGGAATCCCAACCCATGAGGTTGGAATTGTCATTCTATGGGCTTCAACTGTTATTTCTCTCTGGAGCGGATATAAATATGTTGTGGCATATTTTTTAGCAATACATGAACAATAACCAAAATTCCCACATTGAATTTCGACGAGTTTTTCTCTCGTCTGGACAAAAATTTCACAACTGCTATGATAAATATGAAGTCTAGATAAACAAATTACAATACAAACTTATGACAACTATTCTCTGCGTACGCAAGGACAACCAAATTGTAATGGCGGGCGACGGACAAGTCTCCATGCAGAACACCATTATGAAACCTTCGGCACGTAAGCTACGCAACACTTTTGACGGAAAGGTTATTGCTGGTTTTGCTGGTTCAACCGCAGATGCCTTCACTCTCTTTGAAAAATTTGATGAAAAACTCGAGCAGTACAACGGGAAGCTCCTTCGCTCAGCTGTTGAACTTGCCAAAGAATGGAGGACAGACAAAATGCTCCGTAATCTGGAAGCATTACTCGCGGTTTCAAGTGCAGAGGCCTCACTTGTTATTTCAGGAAACGGGGATGTAATTGAACCTGATGATGGACTGATAGGAATAGGGTCAGGAGGAATGTATGCCCTTGCAGCTGCACGTGCTCTAATGGAAACGAAAATCAGCCCACGTAAAATTGCAGAAAAATCCATGAAAATTGCCGCTGATATTTGTATCTATACCAATGACAAAATTACCTACGAAGAATTGGAATACTAAACAAATGAAATCTGCAACAGAACTAAATATGACGCCGCAGGAAACGGTAGTAGCATTGGACCGTTACATAATAGGTCAGACTGACGCAAAAAAAGCTGTAGCGGTAGCTCTACGCAATCGCTGGAGACGTCTACAACTTGATGAAGATTTAAAAGATGAAATTTTACCAAAAAACATCATAATGATCGGAGCAACAGGTATCGGCAAAACTGAAATTGCTCGTCGAATTTCCAGATTAGTCAATGCTCCTTTTGTAAAAGTTGAGGCTTCCAAATTTACTGAAGTTGGCTATGTGGGACGTGATGTTGAATCAATGATTCGCGATTTGGCAGATTATTCAGTCAATATGGTACGTCATGAGCAAATGGAGCGCAAACAGGAAGCCGCAAAAGAAATGGTAGAGGAGCGTCTACTGGATCTACTCCTCCCTCCGGCAGAGAAAAAGGATGAAGAATCTTCAGTTAATAAAACGGAAAACCCGACTCGAGACAAATTCCGGAAAAAACTTAGCTCCGGAGTTTTAGATGATCGCATGGTTGAGCTGGATGTATCCGAACGCCCTTCCGGTGCTGTGATGGAATTTATGCCGGTTTCAATGAACGACAATATGGACATGAATATTCGAGACATGCTCTCAAATATGATGCCCAAACAGTCAAAACGGAGACGTGTCAGTATTGATGAAGCGAGAAAAATTTTGCAGCAAGAAGAGGTCAGCAAACTTATTGACATGGAAGAAGTATCACGTGAAGCAGTAACACGTGTTGAACAAAGCGGTATAGTTTTCTTGGATGAAGTTGATAAAGTAGCTTCGCGCCGAAGCCATTCTCAGGGACCAGACGTTTCCAGAGAAGGCGTACAGAGAGATTTGTTACCGATTGTGGAAGGTTCAACCGTCAACACCAAATATGGACCAGTTCAAACAGACCATATCCTTTTTATTGCCGCAGGAGCATTTCATCTTACAAAACCGTCTGACATGATTCCGGAACTGCAGGGAAGATTTCCAATACGTGTTGAATTACAGTCACTCAGTCGGGAAGATTTTGTGCGAATTCTGACTGAACCAAAAAATGCACTGATAGTTCAATATACAGAGTTGATGAGAACAGAAGGTGTTGAGTTGGAATTTACCAAAGACGCAATTGACACCATTGCGGAAATTGCCTGTCAAATTAATGAAGAATCCGAAAATATCGGTGCACGCAGACTTCACACAGTTATGGAGCAACTGCTTGAAGAAGTTAGCTTTACTGCGCCGGAATTGAAAGGTCAAAAGATATCTGTAACTCCGGAATATATTAAAAGCCGAATTTCTAACTTATTGAAAAATCAGGATTTAAGTCGTTATATTTTATAAAAATACAAAAATAGTAGAATTTAGTTTGGAAAATTTCATAATGAGTATGAGAGCACGGCAAGTATAAACAGTTATACAAAAGTCATTCTTAACAGAGGAAATTTTGGACTATCCAACGTTGTTGTTGCAATTAGAAAATCAATTGCAATCTCTTCATAAAAAAGGGCTAAATTACATTAATATCGAAGCTATGCCCAAAGTAAAGCTGAAGCTGTTGCTGGATGGGTTAGAAGAAATGATGTGTACAAAAACTGAAATAACTGTAAAGCACGAAGGCGCTAACTACAAACTGTCTGCACAAGATCAACCTGTCCTAAAAATTAATGATGAAAAAATTGATACTGCGGTATATCCACCTTCAACAGGTATTTCAGCTTTCAAGGAAAGTAATTCAGCAGCAATGAAACAAACCGTAACAGAGGTATTTGCTCAATTTCCACCCCAGCAAAAAACCACTGATAATTTTTCAAGCTTGATAAAATTAGCTGCAAAGTATAAATCTTGTCAAAAGTGTGAACTTGGGAAAACCAGGACAAATCTGGTTTTTGGCCAAGGCATTCAGCAAGCAGCAGTGATGTTTATAGGAGAAGGTCCTGGAGCAGAAGAAGACGCTCAGGGAGAGCCTTTTGTAGGGCGGGCGGGAAGGTTGTTGACCAAGATGATAAACACATTAGGAATTGAAAGGCAGGATGTATACATTACCAACATTGTAAAATGCAGACCTCCTAAAAACAGGAACCCTACGCCAGCAGAAATTTCATGCTGCATGCCTGCCCTGAGACAACAAATTGAATTAATAAATCCGAAATTGATAGTCACGCTGGGTAATGTGCCCTCAAAGACTTTGATTCCGGAACTGCCTGGAATTACCAAGGCGCACGGGAGAATTATGCGATACGAAAATTGGACAACGCTGCCGACATTTCACCCTTCATACCTTTTAAGAAATCGTTCCGCTATGCCTCAGGCCTGGGATGACTTTAAAAAAATCCCGGAATTGGCTTTTCAACAGTGAAGGTCCCTCAGCAAATTCAATATTTTTAATACACAGCATAAGAATATATAGATTATGATTGACTTACAGCCTGTCAAGGGGACCCGTGATTTCTTCCCTGACGAAATGCGGATGCGCAACTGGTTATTTCAAGTTTGGCGCAGTGTTTCGGAACAAGCCGGATTTGAAGAATATGATACATGTGTATTGGAACATGAGGAGCTTTATATTCGGAAAGCAGGTGATGAAATAAGTAAACAGCTATACAGCTTCGAAGACAAGGGAGGTAGGCGCTTAAGTCTGCGCCCGGAAATGACACCATCACTGGCAAGGCTGGTTCTTCAAAGAACAAAATCATTATTATTCCCAATCAAATGGTTTTCGATGCCACAATGTTTTCGTTATGAACGTATGACCAAAGGTCGTCGGCGTGAACATTTTCAGTGGAATGCAGACATCATCGGTCAACCGGATATGGTGGCAGAAGCAGAAATTCTGATGCTACTCATATCGGCATGTGAATCAATGGGACTTTCTGCAAAAGATATTCGTGTTTTTATCAATGACCGTCGCATCTTAAACGCTATACTTAGTCAATTGAATGTAACGGAGAAACTCCATAGCGCAATTCTCGTTATCATGGATAAGCGCGACAAAGTATCTCCTGAGACACTAGGCACAATGCTGAAAGATGTTGGAATGACATCTTCGCAGGTACAGCATTTAAATGAATATTTAACAAAAACGAACCTGCAGGAATTGAAAGAAGAGTTGCAGCACACAGAGGGTATAGATGAATTACAACACTTGCTACAGTTAATGGATACTGCAGGATACAGCGATTATCTGCAATTTGATATTTCCATCGTCAGAGGATTATCTTATTACACAGGTGCTGTTTTTGAGATCAACAGTCCCGAAAAACAGCACCGCGCAATTTGCGGTGGTGGGCGATATGATTCTCTTCTTTCAACATACGGCGGAAAATCCGTGCCTGCGGTTGGTTTCGGATTTGGTGATGTGGTTGTTTTAGATGTACTTAGAGAGTTGGAACGCTTTCCGGAGTTGACGCGTACACTGGATTACACTATAATTCCTTTTGACAATGAACAGGTCGGAATCGCATTAAAAATTGCGAATGAATTACGTTCAAAAGGTGCAATTGTGGATTGTAATTTTAGCATGAAAAAAATGAAGAAATCGCTCCATGAGGCAAATGAATCCGGTGCAAAATTTGCGATACTGCTTTTTCCGGAAGAATTGAAACAGGAGAAGGTGGTTATTAGAGACATGCAACTTCGTGAACAGAATCCAATAAATATCACAGATTTAATTTCTTCTGCGGGGCAAGCTGCTTGAATACTTTTGAAACATTATCAACACCTTCCTTCAGATTAAGCTTGCTAATCATGATACTACTTCTGGGGCTTGATCTAGGCTCAAAAATATGGGTTAGAGCGGAAATCCCTCTATATGAAATAACAGAGCTGTTAACAAATTTCATAGACTTAACTCATGTTCAAAACCGTGGTATAAGTTTCAGCATTTTTTCAGATATATCAGATTCTTTTCGCATTCCTCTGTTAGTTGGGGTATCTTCAGTAGCAGTGATCGCAATGATCTTTTATCAAACACGCTACTGGAATGAGTTAGACTTTTTTACTCGTTCAGGACTTGTCTGTGTTTTACCTGGTGCGGCCGGAAATTTAATCGATAGAGTAGTATATGGTTATGTAACGGATTTTTTCCACTTTCGTTGGTATGAAACAAGTTTTTTCGTCAACAACCTTGCCGATTGTTTCATTAGCCTAGGAGTTGTTTTCTTTATCATTCCTCTATTATTTTCAAAAAATGATAACCAAGTCTCAAAGACAACTTGACTCTAGTTTTCATAGCATAAATATTTTCCTACAAATTTTTGCGGGTATTTTCCTGCTATTGACTTTTTTTCTTTCCTCAGTATTCGCAGTTAATAATACAGGTTATATTAAGGGAATGGGAGCGGTATTGCGCGAGCAACCTTCTATTCAAAGCAAAAGTTCCTTCAAACTGAAACGAGGTACAAAAGTACTACCGTTAGTGAGCAAAGGAATTTGGCAAAAGGTTAAAACTGGAGAAAATCAGGGATGGCTTTTACGTGGGCAAATCTCAAAGTTTCCTGTTAAAAGGAAAAAACTGATTTTAGGACAAAAAATTCAACTCCAGTCTGCATCAGGCCGTAGACTAAGGTTACGCACCTTTTCCGCGGTTGTCGGTGTGAAGGGTTTATTGGACAGCAAAGGCAAAAAAATCAGTCCATTTCAAACGGATTATGCTGCACTGGAGTGGTTGGAAAATAGACCATTCGATGAAGAAAACTCTGTAATATTTTTAACCCTAACAGAGTAATTAATAATGCAAAAATTACGTAACTATCTCTGGTTATTCTTTTCCATTTGTTATTTTTGCTTTGCTTCCTCAGCACAGACACATGAATCCCGCTTGCGTGCACATCATATATTTTGGAAAAATCAGGAAGCAAATACTGACCGTGAAATTGATTTTGGCCGTGGAGTTGCTGCTAAAATCCTAGGGAAATATAAAATCCTACGGGACGAGAAAAAGGTCCGCTATGTTTCCCAAATTGGAACAGGTATCTCCGCGCAACTCGGACGCCCGGAAATTAGATATTATTTCGGCATTCTAGATACCGAAGATATTAACGCCTTTGCAGCCCCCGGGGGTTATATTTTTGTCACTCTGGGAGCACTTAAGCTAATGCGAAATGAAGCACAACTCGCGGGTGTATTGGCTCACGAACTGGTGCACGTAGGTCAAAAACACATTATCCGCAAACTTAAACTTCAAAGTACTGACAGTTCGGTTACATCAGGAATAGCCCAAGTCTTAGGTGGTGCTTCTCTCAGCGCAAAAATCGCACTAGAACGTCTGAATGACCTTGCATTTAAAATGCTGATGGAAGAAGGTCTCTCCAAAGATGATGAGCTCGATGCTGATCAAAAAGCACTGGAAATGCTGATTGCAACAGGTTACGATCCACGAAGTTATCTAGATTTTTTAAAATCCTTAAAACCGCATTTGGCAAAAGGTAAAGCTGTAGTACTTTCTAAAACTCACCCGACTATTGAATTCAGATACAGCAAACTCAAGGAGTTTATTAAAAGGAATGAGCTGGACAAAATTCAGGGAAAAACAAATGAAAAACGCTTTAAGAAAATTATGGTTTCACTTTAGTATTTTGATTTGTATCGTCTTTGCTTCCATGCAGTTGCACGCGGATGATGCTCACTATAAAAATATGCTGATCGGTGAACGTGCGGCAACAATGGGTGGTAGCTACGTGGCCATTTCAGATGACAGTACTGGATGCTACTACAACCCAGCCGGAATTGCCTATGCGGTTGGAGACAGTCTTTCAGGTAGTGGTAATATGCTGCACAAAATGAAAACAGTATACTCCGAAGCGATTGGTACTGAAGATTGGGTTCGTGAAAGCGAAGCGCTGGTACCTAACTATTTTGGCGTGCTGAAAAATTACAAAACTTATTCATTTTGTTTTTCATACGTTGTTCCTGAAGCTTTTATCGAACACCAGGATCTGGTATTTGATAATCCTCTCAGCACTGTAAAAAAATATTATCAAAGTCTTCACTCAGAGGACATAACTTACCTTATGGGACCCTCAGCAGCAATGAAATTTGGAGACAGCCTTTCTTTTGGACTGACTCTATATTATCAATACCGCAGTTTTATGCGTCAATACCACTATTTCTTGGAAAGTGCTGATGACAATGGATATGAGGTTTATTATGAAAGCAGGAAGCTGAGAGAAGATGGTTTGATGCCTAAAATTGGTTTGCAGTGGAGTCCTTGGAGTTTGCTCACAGTTGGCATGACAGTAGATCAATCTGTTCTACTTAACTCATCTTTTCAGGGTGATGTTTCTTTTCACAACACAGATAACAGTACCGGTACACCAAGTCTATTAACCTTAATGAATCGCACTAATTCAGAAGAAAAACGCAAGTTTCCCCTGCACTTGGCCTGGGGAATATCTTATTTTCCGACTCCTTCGCTACTCTATACAATAGACGTTGATTATTACCAGACATCAGAAATAGGACGTGCGAACATCTTGAACTACTCAGGCGGTATGGAATATTACCTCAATCCTACGAATGCAATACGTTTTGGTTTGTTCACCAACTATACAAACCTTCCCATACCGGATTCATCAACAACAGCTCCGTACGAATATTTAGATATCCATGGTGCAAGTTTTGGGTACACCTCTTACTCATCCTCATCTTCGCTCACATTAGGTACGATATATACTTCCGGTTCAGGGAAAGCCTGGTTATACAGTGGAAGCACGGAAACAAGAAAGCTTACACGAGAATCACTCACTCTCGTTTTTTCAGCGAGTTCTAACTTATAAAACAAAGTTGCTGAACGTAACCAAGCTAAATAGTCGGAATAGATCGTATCTGCAGAGACGTACAATAACCTTCACCCGTAAGAATGTTAGCCAGCACAACTACTTTTTCTTCTGGCTCAAAACCTTCCTTTTCATGAAGAATACTTAATGCATCCTGAATGCTCCCCTCTGGATTTTCCTGCAATTCCATGAGAAAAGGATAAACACCTCTATAGAGAATCATCGAAGACAAGACTTTAACACTATTTGTAAACGAATAAATGTTAATCTTATGTGGCCTGAGATTTGAGAGATAGCGTGCTCCCCGGCCATTACGTGTAATCACAACAACTGCACGTATTTTTAAATTAGTAGCAATTTGAATAGCAGATTCCGCCAAATGTTGTCCATGCTGAACTTTCACTAATTTTTCAGTAGAATTCAATCCCGGATAATCCTCGGTACGTCTCGCAATCCTCGCCAGTATTTCCACTGAATGGGCAGGATATCTTCCAACAGAAGTCTCTCCTGAAAGCATAATTGCATCAGTCTGTTCAAAGACTGCGTTTGCAACATCAGAGACTTCTGCCCTCGTTGGAACAGGGTTTTCAATCATCGATTCGAGCATTTGAGTTGCTACAATCAGACGTTTACCGTATTTTGCACACAAGAAAGCAATCTGTCTTTGAATTTGAGGAACTTCTTCCATCTCAACCTCAATTCCCAAGTCACCGCGTGCGACCATTACGCCATCGGCTTCTTTGGCAATTTCTTCGAGACGATCAACACCTTCCTGATTCTCAATTTTGGCAATAAGTTTGATATGCTCAGAGCTATCTCCCAACAAGTCCCTGACTTCCCTTATCGTTTCGGCGTTTCTAACAAAAGACAACGCGATTATGTCTATATTCTGCTCAATTCCAAATAAAATATCTTGCTTGTCAGTTTCTGTAATTCCTGGTAATTTAACAATAGTTCCGGGTAAATTGACGTGTCTATGCCCCTTGACACAACCTCCGTAAATTACTTCACATTCCAGACCTTTTTCACTTTTTGCCAAAACCTCCAAACACATCAAACCACTATCAATCGAAATACGATTGCCAATTTCCAGATCATCTATCAGGTGCGGATAGTCTACAAACAGTATACCTTCTTTTTCCTTATTTGGAGGAGTATTGATGGTAATGCGTTCCCCGGGGACAAGCTTCATTTCCTGGTCTCCTGTCCTGATTTCCGGCCCTTGTGTATCCATTAAAACTGCAACTGGAAATTGTCTTTGCTTATTCAGTTCACGAATTTTTTCAATAATTTGTTGGTGAGAACTATGTGTCCCATGGGAAAAATTAAGTCGTGCGACATTCATCCCTTCTTTAGCAAGATCCATCAATATATCAGTTGATTCACTGGCAGGACCAATGGTGCATATAATTTTTGTGCTAAGCATTAAATTAGATTATCAATTATTAAATGGCTAGATTCAGATTTTTTTCAATCAATGTATTTACCATCCTTGAAGTGCCTACAGTTTAGAAGTTCCTTAAAAATATAGGGTTTATATATTGATTTTCCAAGAAGCATTCGTATGCATTCTTGTATACCTTCAATAATTGAAGGATGGGGATGTATTAATTCGGCTAATTCATCAATACCCTTTTCAGTAGCTATCAACAAAGCAACAGCCTGAATCGCACTAGAAGCGTGTTCGCCAACTGCACGTAATCCAAGGATTCTCATTTTATCATCATCAGTTACAAGAATTTTGAAAAAACCCTGTGTATTACGCATCGCCACAGCACGAGGAATGCAGCGGTAATCAAAGCTGGCAAGCCGGTAATTAAGTCCTGCTTTTTGCGCTTGCTGTTCATTCATCCCAACCCCAGCTACTTCAGGATTGAGGAACATAATTGTTGAAATATTTTCATAAAGCATCTTACGTCTTGCTTTACCATACATTTTTTCTACTGAATGTCGCCCCTCAAGCTCTCCTACGTTAACCAGTGCAATGTCTGCGGTAATATCTCCCACTGCGTATATGTTATTAATACTGGTTTGAGTATCATTATCTACAATGTGCCCTGCAGCACTCAGTTCAACGTCTAATTCACGCAAACCTGTATTTTCTATATTTGGAATGCGCCCCACTGATACCAAGGCTTTTTCCGCATGATAACCCTCTTTTCTCCCGTCAGGATGTACAAGGATATATTCCACTCGACCATTTTCTATTTCCATTTTTTCAAGTTTTGATTCCCTATGAATAAGCACTCCATTAGCTTCTAAATTTGACTCAACCACAAGAGCGAGATCAGGGTCTTCAAAAGGCAAAATCCGGTCGTCTTTCGAAATTATATGTACCTTTGTTTTTTTAAAATTGGAAAAGATAGTGGCAAACTCGCAGCCAATGACTCCAGCACCAAGGATTACCAGACTTTCCGGGAACTCTTCAAGGGAACTGATACCGTCACTGGTCATGATGATATCTTCATCAATTGTAATATTGGGGATTTTCCGGGGGCGACTTCCGGTAGCAATTATAATATTTTTTGCAAATATTTTTTCTTTTCCGGATTCAGATTCCAGTTCAATTTCATTTTCACTGATTAAACGTCCGTTTCCTTTGACAAAACGAAATGACTCCGGTCGGTTATTAATAACCAATCTCAGATGTTCTTCAAGTTGATCTGAACGTTCAAAAACTGCGGAATTTACTTCTTGAAGAACATTCTTAAAATGCACAACCGGTTCTTCCAAACCGTAGTGTTGCATTTTTTTACAGAAGGAAGAGTATTCTTTGGAAATTTCCCAAAATGTTTTAGAGGAAAGCGCACCGTCATAAATTCCAGCACCACCAATACGGTCACGTTCAACAAGCAGGACACTTTTATTAAAATCTACCGCTCGCATTGCAGCGGCATAACCTGATGGACCTCCGCCGATTACGCACAGATCATAGTTTTCCATTCAGAATGTTCCCTCTCAATCCCTTCAAATTTTTTGACTTCTTTCTTTAATTTCGTGATTAAGAATTCGATCATTTTCGGAATAATCCACTGGTAGTTCAACCACATGAACTCCGGGTATATCATGACATTTTTTCAATAGTGGAACAAATTCTTCAGTTTTTTCCACTCGATATCCGTGTGCTCCGTGACATTTCGCAAAATTAACAAAATCAGGATTGTCGTATTCCAGGCCAAAATCCTTAAAGCCTAAGTTTGCCTGCTTCCATCGGATCATACCATATGAATTATCACGTAAAATTAGGCAGATTAAATTCATTTTAAGGCGGACCGCAGTTTCAAGTTCCTGCGCGTTCATCATGAAGCCACCATCTCCGCAAATCGCCATTACTTTGCGATCCGGATGAACCATATGCGCACCCATAGCCGAAGGTAGGCCTGCGCCCATAGTGGCCAAAGCGTTGTCAAGCAAAACTGTGTTAGGTTCGTAAGCTTTATAGTTACGAGCAAACCATATTTTATAAACACCATTGTCGAGAGCGATTATACCATTAGAGGGCATTGCCTCCCTTACATCAGCCACAAAACGTTGAGGCAGCATCGGGAATCGCGGGTCGTCTGCTCCTTCGAGAAGGTGTGCATCTACTGCTTTTTTGACCTTTAAGGCATAACTAAAGTCCCACGAACCCTGCGGAAGAATTCTCTCTTTTATTTGCCAAATACTGTTAGAAATGTCACCAATAACTTCAAGTTGAGGAAAATAAACAGGATCAACTTCAGCTGATGAGAAGTTAATATGAATTACCTCAAATGAATCACTTTCCATAATGAATGGAGGTTTTTCAATATCATCGTGACCAACATTGATAATTAAATCCGCATTCGCAATAGCTCGATGCAGGAAATCATTAGCTGAAAGTGCTGCATTTCCAAGAAACAAAGGGTCTCGTTCGTCAAGGACTCCTTTTCCCATTTGCGTGCTGATAAACGGAATGTTAGTTTTATCCACAAAGGAGCGCAGCATACGGGCGGGCATCTTACGGTTGGATCCTGCCCCAATTAAAAGCAACGGACTTTTTGCTTTCTCAATCATTTCCACTGCTTGCTTGACTGCCTTCCCTTCTGCAATTGGACGACGCGCACGGCTACGCGGTAAAGGCTGAGTCTCACTAACGTCCTCTCCGGCAACATCTTCCGGCAGTTCCAAATGCGCCGCTCCGGGGCGTTCTTCCTGAGAAATCCGGAAGGCTTCTCTTACTCGCGAGGGAATGTTATTACCGCTCACAATCGAATGAGTGTATTTTGTTAATGGTTTCATCATTTCAACCACATCCAAAATTTGGAACCTACCCTGCTTACTATGCTTAATCGGTTTTTGACCTGTAATCATAACCATCGGCATAGCAGCAAGTTGAGCATATGCGGCAGCTGTTACAAGATTCGTGGCTCCAGGCCCAAGAGTCGATAGACATACTCCTGTCATACCAGTTAGACGTCCGTAGGTAGCAGCCATAAATCCTGCAGCTTGTTCGTGTCGTGTCAAGATCAGTTTGATTGATGAGTCTTTTAGTGAATTGAGAAAATCCAGATTTTCTTCACCCGGAACACCAAAAATATATTCAACCCCTTCTTCCTCAAGTACCTTGATAAATAAATCAGATGATTTCATAATATTTTTCAGTTATCAGTTATAGGTTCAGGATATTCTTTAAAAATTGTTCCTAAATTAATTTCTTTAATTTATAGCAGTAAAACTATCAGAACGCGCTGCATCACAGGCTCGAGCATAACTTTCAGGTTTGTTTTTTTGTAGCAAAGATCCCGCTTCGATATATTCGTATATTTCTGAAAAGTTTCTGATTTCGTAAGCCTCAATTCGACGCATCAAGTGCCATGGCCTTAATTCTGTAGCACTTCCCAATCCCATTGCCCCCATTATTTGGCAGGCACTGTCAACAGTATTTTTATGATAATTATTAACTCGTCTACTCTTGTCTTCAGGAACAAGCGCTTGATATAAATTTTTATCTTGTGTAGCGACTCCTACCGGGCAGACGTTCGAGTTACATTTTCTAGCCTGAATGCATCCTAGTGCCATCATCATAGCTCTTGCCGAATTGCAAATGTCTGCTCCTAAAGCAAGACGTTTTACCAGTCCAAATCCAGATGTCATTTTACCACTGCTTACAACCTTAATTTTTTCCCGTAAGTCATATCCAACCAAAACGTTATGCACAAAAATCAAACCCTCGACCAGCGGAGTTCCGATGTGATTTGAAAATTCCATAGGAGCAGCACCGGTTCCTCCTTCCCCGCCGTCTACATTAATAAAATCCGGTAATATTCCGGTTTCTTGCATTGCTTTGCATATCGCGATAAATTCCCTGCGTTTTCCAACACATAGCTTAAAACCAATAGGTTTCCCTCCGGAAAGTTCACGTAACTTAGAGATGAATTCCATCAGTTCAAGAGGGTTAGAAAATGCAGAGTGACCTGGCGGAGAGTCAACATCAAGCCCCATAGGCACTTCGCGAATTTTTGCAATTTCCTCTGTGAGTTTAGCTGCAGGTAAGATTCCACCATGTCCTGGTTTTGCGCCTTGAGAGAGCTTTATTTCAATCATCTTTATTTGTTCTCTGGACGAATTATCAGTAAATCTGTCAGAACAAAATTTACCTTCTTTATCACGGCAACCAAAATAACCTGTTCCAACCTGCCAAACCAAATCACCTCCCTGGAGATGATAGGGACTTACTCCTCCTTCTCCAGTGTTGTGGGAAAAACTTCCCATTTTAGCACCTTGATTAAGAGCTATAACGGCATTTTTACTCAATGCACCAAAACTCATTGCGGAGATATTGAGGATGCTGGAAGAATATGGCTGTTTGCATTCAGGGCCACCAATCATTACCCGTACATCTCCATGCTCCATTTTCTTTGGGCTGAGTGAGTGGTTGACCCATTCGTATCCAGTCTCATATACCTCTTCTACAGTACCAAAAGGGATCGTGTCCCTTGTATTTTTAGCACGTGAATAGACAACAGTTCGCTGTTCCCTACTGAAAGGACGCCCACTCGTATCTGACTCCACAAAATACTGGTAAATTTCCGGACGAATTTCCTCAAGCAGAAAACGCATATGCCCTAATACAGGAAAATTTCTCAGGATAGAGTGAGATTTTTGCGTGATATCATACAATCCTAGCAAAATAAGCGGTCCAAAAACGACCATTGACCAGAGAACTTCCGGGAGATAAAAGAAAGAAACCACATTTATGCCAAGAATGGCAACCGTGGTTAGTAAAAAATATGCTCGCATAGAGATAGCTTCTTAAAAAAATGTGGTTCAAAACTTTGTTGTGTCCAACTATAGTTTCGCTCTAAAAGGATTATAGTTTTTTACAGGAAGCAGGGATAAAACGCAAGTGTTACTCTACCTTACATATAAGTAGGCTAACCACCTACCTTTGACATGACAAGAGAAGAACCGGTGAAAGTTACATCTTGTTTGTAGGAAATCGATTTTTTCACAAGTTTTTGCAGTGCATCTTCAGGATCATTTTGCTCTAATAAATGACTAACTGAGACTCTTGAGGGATTACTTAAGCAACCAATTAACTGTCCATTGGAAGTTAAACGTAAACGTGAACAGGTAGAACAGAATGGAGCGCTATTATTAGGAATAATTCCAAAATAACCACCCGGAACCCAGTATCTAATCGAAGTTGAGTCTGATTCTGATGAAACAAGTTGTACATCATACTTGGCAGAAATTTGTTCAAGTATTTCCTCCATACTCACCAGTTTTTGATCACCATTCTTGTGTAGAGGCCCCATACCCATTAGTTCAAGATAACGTATCTCGACTCCATGTACTACACCATATTCAAGCATTTTAACAATTTCATCATCGTTCTCACCCTTCATTACCACCATGTTGACTTTGACACTCAATCCATATTTTAAACATGCATCAATACCTTCAAGGGTTTTATGAAGTTTTCCAACACGTCCCATCCTTTTAAAATTTTCAGGATCAAGTGAGTCCAAACTAAAATTAACATTTTTTAGTCCTGCTTCAGCGAGATCTTTTGCTTTTCTGGCGAGTAGTTGACCGTTTGTTGTCATACCTATGCTAGTGATTCCCATTTCATGAATACCGGAAACAATCGTGATCAGGTTTGGATACAGTAAAGGTTCACCACCCGTTAGACGTACTTTTTCTATTCCAGCATAATCCTTCAGCATCCGGACTAATCTTAACATCTGCTCTGTTTTTAATTCATCAGGCACACGCTTATGATCACTCAAACTGGTAACGCAGTATGTGCAGGCCATATTGCAGACCTCAGTCAGGGATATACGGAGTTTATTAATATTTCGACCGTGCAGGTCAATCATGGAGTTTCTCCTTTCCAAACTCGGGAGGCAGATCAGTTTCCCTATCAGCCCTATCGTTCGCCAAACCATAGTTGATCCCTTAGGTTTCAACGAATCGGAGATAAATATAATTTTAAATGCCTACTTGAACATATTTCAATATGATCAGTAAGTCAATCATTTTTTTTTAATGTAATCCAAAAAAACAGAGGTTTGCTTTTATCGAAACACTCTTTTAAAATACAGCTATGCTTTAAGTGAAAAGTAATTCTGTAAAAAATAACAATATTTATACTAATTTTCCTAAACAAACGTCTTTTCTATATTATACAAAGTTCATCCAACAAAAAGTGGTAATGGCAAAAAAAAAATGGGGTCAAAATTTTTTAATTCAACAGGAAGTGGTTGATTCAATAGTTCTGGCTGCAGATGTTAAAAATAGTGATTCAATCTTGGAAATTGGTCCTGGCCTCGGCATCTTAACTACCGCTTTGCTAGAGTGCAACTCAGAAGTCACTGCCATAGAAATAGACCCAGAATTATGTGTAAGGTTAAGGAAACGTTTCGAAAGTGAAAAAAAATTCACGCTGCTTGAAATGGACGCCATGGAACTGAGTCCGGAAGCATTTTCTGGATTAATTCCTGCACCTGCAAAAGTGGTAGCAAATTTGCCATACAATATTACAACTCCACTGATCCTAAAAATGCTACCCTTCCGTAATGCTTGGCAATCTTTAACACTCATGGTGCAATTGGAAGTTGCAGAAAGAATTTGTGCAACTCCTGAATCCGGAAAAGTTTATGGACCCTTGTCTCTGGTAGGAGCATTGGGATTTGAGAGTACAATTATCGCAAAGATACCACCTGAATCTTTTAAGCCTGCTCCGAAGGTTGATTCTGCGTTAATACAACTTTTACCTCGTACTTCGGGGCTCACTCCTGAAAATGAAAAACGTTTTCTCAAGTGGAGTCAACTTTTGTTTCAACAGCGCAGAAAAACATTGATGAACGGGATACGACAGCATTTTCCAGAATGGTATGAAAATCGCGGGGATTCTCTGCGCGAAAGTTTTAGTCTTCGCCGTCCGGAGACACTTGATTTTAAAGAATGGATGGATTTGTTTAGTGATTACCTTAAAATTGATCAAAATGAAATATTTGCAGGCATTTAAGTTGTTTTATAAAATAGTTGAGAAATTCCGTATTTCTGAGTTTCAACAAATTGCGAAAACTTTTAGCATTACGTCTATCTTTTTATTATCCTACGTTGTAACTTCTCAAGGTACCGAGACAATCCCAAACCTCGATTTTTCCGGGAACGGTCCCTTGTTTCTTTCAAAAGATCTAATGCATGCAGACATTTTACAGGTAGAAAGCTTGCTGCGAGAGAACTATGTACGTTTCCCAATCATTGAAAAGTCTGGAGTAAAATGGGAATCTGCAATCCAAAGTTTGTTGGATCAATTATCAAAAAACAAAAATCCTATTCTGACGCATCATTTTCAAAAAAAATTGATAAAGTCTTTGGAATTCACTAATGACGGTAATTTAAGAACCGATCTTTTTATAAAAAATCGACATTATGTTCTTCGTGTTGAACCTAAAGTTGCTTTTTTTTCTGGTATACGCCTGGCTCATGATAACGGGCGTTTCAGAGTCTTACCAACCATGAATTTTTATAAAAAGATAGTAAACCACTGGTACGCTGGTTGTAAAACTCAACAGGAGATTTTTTTTCCTATTTTACCACTTAGACAGTCTGAAGAAATTTTTATGATGGGGCAACAAGCTAATCGTCAACTTGAGCCGCTTGATTGCATATTTGAAAATGATTCAGGTGAAAAACAAAAAATCCTATTACCGCTGCTTATACCGGAAGCAGAATTAAATCAACCGGAAACGCCTGTTTATGATTACATAAGCGGAAGAACGCCGTATATACGATGGTACAGGGATGCTAATTCTGAAGAAATAACGGTCAAAGAATTTCATAAATTAGCTCGAAAATTAAGAAAATCCTCTACGCTTATTATTGACGTAAGAGGTAACAGAAACGGGAGCTTTGCATTTTTTGAAAAATGGTTGAAACATTATACCCGCAACCATTGGAAAAACGTAATCGTTAAGGAACGTCATACAATTCCAATCATAAAAGGACTGTTAAACCGGGTCCAGTGGAACCTACATCATTCATCGATGCGTTTACTAATAGGTCAGGATCAGCTTGAGCAAAAAAGTCTTCAGTTGAAGGCCCTTGGGAAGCATTTAAGAGAAAAAGGAATTGCCGAAAAATGGATAGAGACCAAGTTCATTTTCAACGGTAACAGAAATTCCCCAAAGTGGAATACACGTTTGATTGTCTTGGCCAACCAGCATTGCGGAAACGGCTGTCAATTTTTGGCTGCTTTGACAAAACAGATCCCTCAGGGAGTTCTAATTGGATCAAATACTGGTCCTTTTCCCAAGAACACTTCTGGCCCAATTTTCCAGTTGAAGCACTCAAGAATAATGCTTTCATTCAGTCATCGTCTTCACCTTAACCACCAAGCAAAATCGGTTTCACCTTCAGGTTATATTCCCGATTACTGGTTATTCCCCCCAATGGATATACAGGATATCCAACGCTTTGCAAGCAAAAATACTAACTCACTTTAGTCTAGATTCATTTCAACAACTTGAAATAATTAACACATTCTGTCATTATCACAGTGTTTCAGCAGCTTTGAGTTTTGTATAAAGTGGACATTCAAATAATTTAGCTAACGCTTTGTTACTACTACTTATGACCAATATAATCCGGACTCCTATTTTTATAATATTGATTACACTAAACACTGCATTTCACGGTAGTCTTGTAAGCCTGTGTGCCCCCATAAAATTATTAATTCCGATCAGTGCATGGCGTAATTTTTGGGGACGAATTTCATACTGGATTGCAGGTGGTTTCATCATAACAAATAATTTCCTGTTAAAAATATTTTTTCATATAGAGTGGGATATTGATGGCTTGGAAAATTTAAGTCCGGATGGAATATATCTTGTCATCAGCAATCATCTTTCGCTACTGGATATTCTAGTCGCACAAGGCGTTTTTTTCAAAAAGATTCCATTTTTGCGTTTCTTCATTAAACAGGAATTGGTATGGGTCCCTTTTTTGGGACAAGCTCTTTGGGCGCTTGAATATCCGACCATGAAACGTTATTCAAAAGAGAGCCTGATAAAGTTCCCTGAACTACGCGGTAAAGATATAGAAACAGCGAAGAAGTCCTGTGAAAAATTACTGGGACATCCCGTAACAATTTTGAACTATCCAGAAGGTACACGTTTCACAAAAACAAAACACGATAATACTAAATCATCTTTCAAGCATTTACTTAAGCCGCGTGCTGGTGGAATACACACCGTTTTGAGCAGTTTAGGAGACGAACTGACTGCAATACTTAACGTAACTCTGGTTTATCCTGGCCACTCTTCTCCAAATTTGACTGACTTGATGCAGGGCAGGGTCCCTCGGATAGTAGTTCGTATAGAACCACTGAAGCTTGGAGAAGGACACGTACCGTCACTGGAAACAATTAGGGGCAAAGGAGGATCATTAGCTGTCAGGAAGTGTCTGAATGAGCTCTGGGAAAGCAAGGACACATTAATCAGTAATATTCAGAATGACTCAACAATGAAGCTAAAAAAGACTCAACCGACCAACGAGCCATCCTCAACAGATTCCGTTGGAGTCAGCAGAACTACCCCTTTATCTTCAGAATAGGCTCCCAGTATCAGCACCTCCGATTTAACTCCGGCGATGCGTTTTACTGGAAAGTTCACAACAGCCGAAATTTGTAGACCTTTTAAATCTTCCGGTTGATAATTTTTTGTTATTTGCGCTGAACTGGTTTTTATCCCGTGCTGACCAAAATCTATGCGTAACACATAAGCCGGCTTAGATGCCTTCGGATTAAGGTCCACCTCCAGAATAGTTCCTGTAAGGATTTTAACCTGTTGAAAATCTTCAAAATTAATTTCTTCCATTCTTTACTCACTGAGATTGTCAGGCAGACGCTGAACTGTTTTCTAAACTACCCGATTTTATTTCTCTTAGTAAAACCTGAAGAGGATGTAATGGCCGAAAACCTTCAAAACGTTTTATCTGACTACGGCAGGAAAAACCGGTGGTCAAAATGTTTTGTCGCAAAAAAGGATCTTGCGGAATTTTATCGCTCCAGCTTAAATCATAGATTCCACGTGATTCTTCATAATGTTCTGTTTCATGTCCATAAGTTCCAGCCATTCCACAGCAACCTGCAGGTATCAGACTCAGTGACAATCCAAATGTCTCAAATACTTCCTTCCATTGCTCCTGTGAGAGCTGGGCATCGGTTTTTTCAGTGCAGTGTCCCAACAATTGATATTCCTGTAATTTTTTGGAAACAACAGCCACATAATTACTATGTTTAGCTGAATTCATAACTAAAAATTCCTGTGGCAACAGGACCTTAAAAGGCAACTCATTTTCTCCAAGAATTTTTAAATATTCATCACGATAAGTCAAAACCACGCTGGGATCAAGTCCGACCATGGGAATTCCGGAGCACGCGATATGTGACAACCACTTTGCGTTTTTTTCTGCAACTTTACGGAATTGGGTTAAAAAACCTTTTACGAGCAGTGGTTTACCATTTGGATGAAAAGGCGCTACATAAACATTGTAGTTCAATTTTCTCAGTAATTCATAAAATTCAAGCACAAGCTGAGACTCATAAAACGAAGTGAATGCATCCTGAACAAAGATTACACTACTTTCATGCTCTTGCTGTGAAAACGAGTTCAAATTATCCAGATCGAATTCAGCCGCATTTGAATCAAGCAGACGTTGCCGAACAGATTCAGGACTATATGACGGAAAATCTCTTAAACCAATTTTTTTCTCCAGAAAATTGCGAATCAACGGCCACTTTATTATCGTGTTTGCCGTACGTGGTATGTTTGAAAATAAACGTCCGACTGTTTCAGTTGAACCAACCAGATAATCTTTGAGTGGACGTAAATATCTGGAATGATAATGGTTTAAAAATTTTGAACGGAATTCTGGGACATTTACATGTACCGGACACTGGGTCACACAAGCTTTGCAGACTAAACATCCAGCCATTGATTTATAAACTTCATGGGAGAAATCATATTCACCATGATTTTTACGAATAGTATTTTTTATTTTGTTGTAGGAACTATAGAAAAAATTTTTAGCAGCGGAGTTCATCTGAAGAAAACCACTCAAATTCGAACTTGAATTATTTGATGTCGAAGCTTCTATTCCCGAAGACAAGGAAACTAACCGGAGCCATTCCCGCATCATGCCAGCCCTGCCCTTCGGAGAATGGACATTGTTACGTGTAATCCGGGAAGAAGGACACATCACATTTTTAGATGAATAATCGAAACAAGCACCGTTACCGTTACAGTTAACTGCAGTTTCATATTCCTTCAACAATTCCGGAGCAATCTGCCGGTCTTTATGTCCCCGTAAAGGCCCTTCTATAGACACCACTTTATCTGTACCCTGAGAAATCGGGGTGACAATTTTTCCCGGATTGAGACGATTTTCCGGATCAAACGCTTCTTTGATGCGTCTTAAATCATGATGCAGTTCTTCACCAAAAAATTCTACTGTGTATTCACTACGATAACCACGACCGTGTTCGCTCCACATCACACCACCGTATTTTTTAACCAGCGCCACCACTTGATCTGAAAGCTCACGTATCCAGCCTTCCTCCTCCAGATTTTTCAAATCTAACGCGGGACGAACGTGCAAACACCCTACATCAACATGCCCGAACATGGCGTACTCCAAACCATATGATTCAAGTAATTTACGAAAATCACGAATGTAGATCGCCAGATTTTCCGGAGGAACAGCCGTATCTTCCACAAAAGGCAGTGGTTTGCGCTCTCCTTTTGTGTTACCCAAAAGTCCAACACCTTTTTTTCTTAAACTCCACAGATTTTTTATTTCCTGAGGATCAGCAGTCTTGTAGTAACCCGTTGCTTCTCCAGATTTATTTTTCTTCGCATCAATGATTTTACATAGCGCAGAAATCTGATTTTCCAATTTATTTTTATTGTTTCCGCAAAATTCAATTAGACTGATGGTACGAGTCGGTCGATTTATTTTCCCGGACTTAAGTTTTTCGTCTTCAATGAAATCTTTAATTTTTAAATATATTTCATCTTCTTTTGCCAGACTGAGAATTTTTTCGTCAATTGTCTCAATCGCGGCCGGATCACTCTCAACCAAAATTTGTGCATCACGAAGCGCATCATCAAATTGTTCGTATTTTACAACTAGGAGTCTTTTGTATTTAGGTAAATCCGTCAAACGTAGTTTGAGCTCACTCAAAACTGCTAATGTGCCCTCCGATCCCGAAAGTAAATAGTTTAAGTTAAAGTTTTTTTCCGAATTACCGTAAACTTTCGCTAAATTGTAACCAGTCATGAAACGGCTCATATTAGGAAAAACTTCATCAATCAAATCTGCTTTTTCCAGAACAATTTGATCAACAACTTTAAACACCTCACCCGCTACTCCAGGTTTTTGTTTGTATGTACTTAGATTGTTTTCATCTAGAGGAACTGATTCAAGAGTTTCTCCGTTAGAAAGAACACAAGACAACTCTAAAACATGGTCGCTGGTTCGTCCGTAAATACGAGAACCTTTTCCACAAGCATCTGTATTGACCATCCCACCAATAGTTGCCCTATTACTCGGGGACAAATTGGGCGCAAAAAATACACTATGCGGCACAAGATGTTCGTTTAATTGGTCTAGAACCACACCCGGTTCTACACGTACCCAACCCTGCTTAATATTCACTTCAAGAATACGGTTCATATAACGCGAACAATCAAGCACGATGCCTTTAGTAAGTGACTGCCCATTGGTACCGGTACCTCCGCCGCGCGCTGTAATTTTTATACTTTGACAAAATTTCTGCTGAGCTGTTAAGAGTAGCACCGCTTCGATGTCACCTGCGTTTTTCGGAAAAACAACTGCTTGAGGAAGCACCTGATAAATGCTGTTATCAGTTGATGTTATCAGACGTGTTCCATAATCATGCTGAATGTCCCCTGAAAAACTACTTTGACGCAGCTCTGCTAGAAAACTTTGCACAATTTCAGGTGTACTTTCCGGATGACTAAGGCGGGGTATCATTTAATATATTTTTACCAGATAATTTCGAAATTTTGTCTGCTCAGCGATTGATACAGCGCTTGCATGAAAAATATAATTGTAGACTACAGTCGAGAGATAATGTAAAATCCTCAATCCTTATATTCACCAGAACGGTTTTGCAACATCGCCATTAAAGACTCCTCCAAATCAGAAGAAAGAAGCATGGCGGAATTCCATGTTGCTACATAATCAAGTCCGTCTGCAACTGAATTATCACGCGAGTGTAATAGCATTTCCTTAACTCCGCGAATGGCTAAAGGTGATTTTCCTGCGATTTGTTCAGCAATATTCCGGACTTCACTAATTAAGGATTCATGATCAACATAACAACTGTTAACCAAACCAAATTCACGTGCTTCTTCGCCAGAAAATTTACGCGCCGTGTAGGCTAATTCGTGAACAATACCACGTGGTATCAACTTGGGAAGCCGCTGTAAAGTTCCAACATCAGCGGTTAGCCCAATATCAATTTCTTTTATCTGGAAGACTGCGTCACTTGTTGAGTAACGAAGGTCGCAGGCACTTATTAAATCAACACCCGCACCTATACAACCCCCGTGAATTGAAGCTAGAACTGGTTTGCGACACTTTTCTATTTGTGTAAATGCAGCCTGAAGTTTTATTATTTTGCGTCGCAAATATTCACGTTTACGCCCTTCACATTTAAAATGTTCAACTTCCTGGCCTACTGACTGCAAAAATTTAAGATCAATTCCTGCAGTAAAATGACTACCGACACCACTCAGGATACACACTCGAACTGCTTCATTTTCGTCTAATTCACGAAAACAATCTTCTAGGGCAAACCATAGATCTTCATCGATCGCATTTGCTTTGTCCGGACGATTTAATTCAATTTCGGCAATTGCTGAATCAATCTTTATTTTCAGTGATTCTGGCATATCAAATCGTTGAATATGAAGTTAAAGGTTGCAGAGAAGTTGAATCCATTTCAAGTTGTTCAAGACATTCTTTTGCTTTTATCAACTCCAGCACGGCCTCCGCTTTCAGTTTTT
>Ga0208410_1000306_pt1 | contig 29675 bp, 42 predicted proteins | sample ETN02SmetaG_3_FD_185787 | JGI IMG/M metagenome (GOLD analysis project Ga0208410, IMG submission 185787) | Marine microbial and viral communities from oxygen minimum zone, Eastern Pacific Ocean - ETNP2014F10-02SV257 (SPAdes) (version 2) | ecosystem: Environmental > Aquatic > Marine > Oceanic ... | reverse complement strand
CTTTTCAATAGCTTTTGTTTCGGGGGAGGTGATTCTGGGTTGAGGTGATTTCTTCGCACTCTTACTTGGAGTTTTAGGTGGGGAAGATGGGGTGTTTGAGTTTTTACGCTTTGGTGTGTTGGGCATTATACTACTAATAATAATGGAGATTTATTTTATTCTTCCTTTTTACCTAACGCGATTTCTATTCAGGTCATATCCTTTTGGGTCCCCCGCGGGCAGCCATACCCGCTAACGCCGATTTAATCGCTTCTTTCTTCTCCTCCTCTTCTTCTTGTTCCGTTTTTTTACCTAATAACGCGACTTCTAACTTGTGCTTGAGACCTGTATATTGAAGACCACAATCGGCTAAATTAAAAACACCCACCGACATGCAGCACGAGAGACAACAAATCATGAGCGTTACGTTTAATGGAACCGGAACTCCTTGGGATTTTAACATATTCCGACCGGCTGCCGCTGGCTTATACATAATATACATACAACACAAACAACAGATCATAGAGGTGAGTGATCCTGAGCTACATTTCGCATCGACCATATTTATTTATTACATGTATATATTTTTTATTCTATAGTCACGTGGGTTGGACTTTCATCGAGAATCTCCGCTGCATTTTTTACGTATTTCCTCAAAGCCTCGATTCGATCGGAATATTTTGCGACGTTATCGAGCTCCATCTCGATCGCCTCCATGACATCGGAGTGCTCACCGATTCCGACTGGGTTCGCGAGGTAAATTTCGACGTTCGCGAGGTGCTTCGCGATCATTCCGCGGGCATGATTATCAACGAAGTTAATGAGCATTCGTCGTTCCATTTTTAATATTAATGGTGCGATTCCTTTAACCGTGTATATATCTCCCCGACCGAGAAGATAATACTACCAATGCTTACGAGGCTTTGACAAAATTCGTGAAATGTATTCATTATAATTATAATCTACTCTACGGACGACTTAGGCTTTAAACATATCAAATAGATCCTTCACCTTGTGAATGATATTGAATAATTTCTCATCGTCTTCTACTTTGTTAGGATCAATGATCTCGAATTCAACTTGGTAGGTCGTCGATTCCTCCGCGTCCATGTCTTCACTTTCACCGGTCACGACGGTCAGGTCGATCGACAAATTCTTACGAATAAAAGATGTGCGCTCTTTCGTTTTCTTTTTGTCCATCTCCCCTTCGTACTGTTCAACTGGTACCTCGCGCGCCACACTAAACCTCAAATCATAAGGAGTGTTTTTCAGTTTTGAAAAATTCTCCTTATGTATCACCTCCTTGTGAATGACCCTTTCAGTCTCGGCGTCCTCGTCGATTGAAATACGCAAATTATCACTTTCGCGATAATACACTTCCTCGTTTGTGGTTAGGATTTTCTCCCAACCTGTATATTTTTTCAAACCGTCCATCATGAATTCGAATTTCTCTTTCGAGACGTCGGTGTCAAACACACCACAGTTAAATTTACCGAGCCGCATTTCAAACTCGACGTGTTCTTCATGTTGGTATTTTTCAAAAATGGGTTGGATAGTTTCAAAAACCTTTTGAACGTTCATCTTTTCTATTTAGTAATGCGTACTATCTTTAACTTTCTTTTAAAAGTTTAAATTAATGCATGGTCTAGCCAACTTAGGGAACACATGCTATTTCAATTCGGCTCTGCAGTGCCTTCTACACTGTGACCCTGTCACTAAATATATATATACGAATCAGTATGAGGGGGATTGTGAATTTACAAAAATATACGCCGAGCTAGTCCAAAATTATTTTAACACTAAAGAACCATGCGTGATAAACGTCAAACCATTACTCGACGAATTTCAAAAAATATTTAAACGATTCACAATGTTCGAGCCACACGACGCTCAGGATGCACTCTTTTGTATTATAGATATTTTAGAGCGGTCGTATCCTGAATTAAAAAATGGCATTTATGGTTCGCACAAACAAATAACTATCTGGCCAAATGGGAAATCAACTGTGGAAGTACCGTTCAGCATACTCACTCTATCAATAAATGATACCGTGTGTAAGATTAGTGAACTCATTAAAAAAAGTATGGAGTGGAATACACTCATCGACTACGAAGACGAGGAAGGTGCTGTATATAACGCGGCTGTGACGAGAAATATATTTTCAAAACTCCCCGAAGTTTTGTTTATCTCATTCGATAAAAAATCAAATATTGAACTAGAAGATAGATTAATATTTAATGAATTGGTGTATAATTTAAAATCGTGTGTGATTCACAAGGGTGCGCAGCATGGGGGACATTACTTTTCACTCGCGAGATACGAAGATAAGTGGGTCTTACAGGATGATGAAAATATTGTTGAAATTAAAAATTTAAGAACGGTCGACCATTACTACATTCTCATGTACATTTTAGAAAGTCCTTGATGTCGATGTCTTCCTTGATATTCACGAGGGTTCTATAAAACGTTTTTCTACTATTTGGATACGTCTTGTCTGGTCGAAGCATCAGCGGCTTCCACCACATGGGGGTGTCATTTGGTTTATATTCACATTCGACGATCGCATTTTCTTGGAGTAACGAATAATCAAAATGTTTATCCGGTGGGATTTCAGATTCAAATATCAAATTACCCTTTTCTTGAACATACATTCGCCATTTACCATGTTCATATTTTAATTGAAAATCAATTGTATTTTTATGCAGAGGTTTCCATTTAAACATATAATCATGGGTTCCAGTTCTTATAGGACATTGTACAGGTGTAAATATGAGTCCGTCAATATCTTGCGTCACTGTAGGTAAATACTGATTCAAAAATTTTTCGTAGTCTTGTAAAATATGAAATGTCTTCACTTTCAGTTTCACTGAATCATTTTTCATCGTGGTCACTTTAGACACGATTTCCTCACATTGCTGTAGCCGTCCAAGAAAATCAAGGTGTCCGACGATTATACCACACGATGTGAGAACATCATAAACCATAAAGTGATCGCCATATAATTCACCCTCCACTATCGTCAAATTATATATAGATTTTTTAAAATTAATCGGACACTTGAACATATCGAGTGCGCGGTTTATGAAAACACACACTTTCTTTCCCTCAAAAGTTAAAGCTATCATCATATATCTCACACCATCCGTCTTCTCACATACCACATAATCATATTTTTTGAGCGTATCAAAATGTTTATACTCAATTGAAATCGGTTGGCACCCGGGATACCGTCCAGTTACACCCCAGTTTGCCTCCATCGTCTCGATAGCATACTTGTACAAGGGATCGTCCCGTTGTACAGGTATCCGTACTCCGGACATCTTTGTCTTATATTCTAATTTATTTCTTTAAGCTCCTTAACTTGCTTGCACCCCCGCGGCGTTGAGCAAATTTGAAATACATTCATGTGGGTATGTAAAAACCAACTTAGATGCTGTATACGCTTGAATTTTGACACCTTTCTCCTTCATCCGTTCAAACATGGTTTGAGGTACCGATGGTAGCTTCAAATTACCCGAGCGTTTATCTTTCATCGCCCGTATAATATGTTTTGAAGAAACGACCCAACATTTAGCGGATGTAGACACGACGGAATAAAAATCATCTTTTATTTTATTTCCCACTTGCGTATCGAAATGCAGCCCCATTTGAGATACAGGTTCATCGACTTTATCATCAACTTTTTGCTTGAACATCCCCCAATCGATACCTTCCTTCACGCCGGGAAATACGAGACATCCGGTACCTTCTGGGAGTTGCAAAACCTGATCAATAGAACCTTCATCCATAGAAATACCGAAATCTATAAACAAAATTTGGTCTGATCTTTTAAGATGATTCTGAATAGCGGCGACTTTGTCGTGTGAATCATCATTTACATACGCTACTTCATTTTGAACATTTCCATTTTGTATGCATTTAACGTTTAATTTCAAAACTGTATGTAAGGTTTTCACGTGGATGGATTCCGATCTCTTTACAATTATAGTCGATAGCTTCATTACAATGTATATTATTTATTTCTCTAAGCTCTTGATATCTGTTCATCTAAAATATTTCGATTATAATCATATGCGTCTACATCTCGGTGGACTAAACGATTAACTAAACGATCAACAGGTTTTTGGGGTATTGGGATCTCGTTGAACACGTGTTCGATGATGAGTGGTTTGCATGAATCAAATGTAAGGTTATTATATATAAATTTGATTCGCGTACTTGAGATTGATCTTACAATAGATGTTGTGACCTTCATTTTAAATTAAAACATTCTAAGCTTTAAGTCTGTCATTTAGGCAACCACTGAATGGCAGGTTGCCAACGTGCCCAAGTGTGGTATAGCAGTCGGCATAGATTTTACCACCACATTGTTGATATCTTCGACAAAACGCGTAATCTTCGCTCAAATATCGATGAGACACTGGATCGATCATGCAATCGAAAAGTGCGCAATAATCATCGAAATCTCGATTCTGATGATCATTTTTACACATCAGCTCTGGAAACTTTTTTTCCATCTCTTCAAACACGGAACGCTTAATCATCATGAACCCGGTAGGTCCATCCAAAACCTCTACGAAACCATTTTCAACGGTTCTCTTCTGTGCGCCTATGTTGGCAACGAGACTGGCCGAGATCATCGCGAGGTTACGGTCGTCTCCATTTTCGACGGCATGTTTAGCTTGGTCCCACATGACTACTTTTTTAGGATAAATCGCGCACGAAAGATCGTATCCAGAATCCAATAATCGTATCACCGATTCCGCATCAAAATCCACGTCCGCATCTACAAAGAAAAAGTAGTCCGCGTCTGTCTTCTGCATGAAACGACCCACAGCGACGTTCCGAGCCCTATGTACGAGTGATTCATTCTCAGTCGTGTCGATCATGAGTTGAACCCCTCCTTTTCGTATCAAGGCGAGTTGAAGCTTGATTAGGCTCGTCATGTACTTTTCTAAACATAGCCCACCGTAACAAGGGGTCGATAAAAATAACTTCATGATTATACTATATATCTCTATTAATTTATTTCTCTAAATAGCGCGTTATGATATTTTCTATTTTATTGATCGTCGGGATAGATACTGAGCATCGTTCAGCTACAGTGGACTTTGGTATTTTTGATTTTAAAATAATATATATCACGACTGTCGCGACGGTCGTCGGTGTTTTACTCATGAGTTCCGTACACTTTTCAAGTTTACCACACATTTGATTGCATTTGAGACGTTCATCTCTTGTGACTTCAAATGAATTTAGTAATCTTTGTAAGACATTTTGTGGTTTTGTGATATAGTTCTTCTTTGTCGTTCCCAATATAGTGTCCTTAAATAATTGAGTCGTCCTACTTATATCTTTACTTTGTATGTTGAACATATCAGCTATCTCTTTAGTCGTCCTAGGAATTTTTGCGAGTCTACATGCGTATAAAACACAATTCGCTTTAATTCCAGTCCGAACCGCACCCCTGGTTAATTTTTCAACATTAAATTTGCGATACATAAACTTTGCGTCTTGAAGGGTACTACCTGGGAGATTTACACATGCCTCGTCGATATCCTTGTATGCGTGAAACAATGATCGATCTTTATAATTCATGCTTTGATGAAAATTGATCTTCGACATTCTCTTATCTTCGTAGGTCGATCCAAATTTTGTAGCGATGACGGTGCCCTTCCCCCATTGATCGGAGAATAACTCGGGATTCGCATTTGGTGCACCACATCTCGCTGGATCATCTATCATACCCCTCTCATCTACACTACTCCTCCATTCGGCGGTATCGTCGATGTAATGTATATCGACAACACCACACTCTGTACAAGTCGGTACACCACTCGGTGTCACGACCTTCATTCCTTTACATAAATCACATATATGGATATTAATTGACTTTTTTAAAGTTGGTTTGTTCAATAAGCGGTCCACGTCGGACCAGATGCTCGCTGTCAATTCTTGCATGTCTTTGTGCCATGTTTTTTTGAAGTCACGCTGGCGCACTTAGGTGATCCACGATTATTTTCTACTTTAAGTTAAATGATACTCTACATAATTGGAATCGTTGTAATATGGCTCATATTTTTTAAAAGGCGTTAGTTTAAAAGTTATTTTCAGCAGCCTGATGTCTTGCGAATTCCTCGATCGTATTGACCATATTCTTGTATCGCTTCGCACCGGGACTCGTGGGCTCCCATTCATTCCATTCCTTATCGATCGATCTGGAGTCGCGTGGGGGTATGACAATACCGTCGATCTCGTCATCCCCAACGATGAAATCTTCAAGATCTTCATCGTCGGATGAGTCATGTAATATAACACTCTCCAAACCACTATCATAACCCTCTTCGTTCCTATAATATAAGTTGTCTTCAAGATTTATGAAAGGGCTGTCGCTTCCTGGATAATGTGCTAACAGGTTTTCTGGTTGCGCCAATTCTTCTTTATCTTCCAATTCATACACTGGCGCCCCCTTATAACTCATATTTGTGTCGGCAAAGTAGTTTATAACGATGTAATCCGTGAAGTGATCGCGCGTAATCGCATACAGTTCATCGTCTATATCGTCAATATTAGCAAGTACTTGAACTAAATCACCAGGCTGAATTTCGGAAAATTCAATCATCATGTAATTTAAAGATTCGGGACAAAAATAAAATTAGGATATTACACAGATGGGGTTTGAAATTTTGTCCAAGGATGGATGCACATACTGCGATCACGCAGAAACGCTTTGTAAGGAATTATGCTTGGATTATAAAAAAATAATGGTCACGAAAGATGAATTATCGAAAAAATGTGGAAAACTTGTTACGAGCTATCCACAAATTTTATTGGATGGTAAATTAATTGGGTCTTTTTTTGATTTTCAAGATTACATTGAAGACGCCGAGCCAATGCTTCTTCCTACGCTAAATAGATTCACTGTATTCCCACTCAAACATGAGAATTTGTGGGCTCTCTACAAAAAGGCTCAAATGTCAAACTGGACCGCGGAGGAGGTGGATCTTTCGAAGGACATGGACGATTGGGTCACGTTGAGTGAAAATGAACAACATTTCATTAAAATGATCTTAGCGTTTTTTGCTGGTTCGGATGGAATCGTATTTGAAAATCTTGAAGACAATTTCGGAAGTGAAGTGCAATACACGGAGGCGAGAAGTTTCTATGCATACCAGATGCACAATGAAATGGTACATGGCGAAACGTATAGTAAATTGATCGACAAATACATTAAGGATCCCACTGAAAAGAAAAACTTATTCGAGGCTATTCAGACCATTCCATGTATTGAACGAAAAGCGCGGTGGGCGATGAAATGGTTCGATAATTCCAAACCTTTCGCCGAGAGATTATTCGCCTTCGCGTGTGTGGAGGGTATTTTCTTTAGCGGTTCATTCTGTGCTATCTTCTGGTTGAAAAAGAGAGGATTGCTTCCCGGGTTGTGCTTCTCGAACGAACTAATCAGCCGCGACGAGGGTTTACACCTTGATTTCGCCGTTGAGTTATTCAATATGCTTAAAAACAAACCAAATGACGAGACAATTCATCAGATCATCCGCGAAGCCGTCGAGATCGAAAAAAGTTTTATCATGGACTCTCTACCATGCAGTCTGATCGGTATGTCATCTGAAAAGATGTCGGAGTACATCGAATATGTATCCGATCGATTATTGAAACAAATCGGGCGCCAGAAAATTTGGAATAGTTCAAATCCATTCGAGTTTATGGAAAATATAAGCTTGGATGGAAAGACGAATTTTTTTGAAAAGCGTGTCGGTGATTATGGGAAGATGGGTGATGATGTTGGTGACATTCAATTTAATGACGATTTTTAAGAAATTGTCACCGTTTGTCCGTTATCGCATCCACACGTGGTGGCTGGTGCGTCTATTTCTTCGACGATATCCATCGCCCCAAGTTCTAAACCAGAATCCAAGAGACCAAATTGCTCTTCGGTAAATCCTGGCACCGCGGTCGGCATGTCTGCCATCCTTGGTGGAGCCTTAATCGACGCATCCACATTCATTCTGATGACCTTTGGTGCGGGACCGACGTCCTGACCATCGACTATTATGCGCGATGGCTTATTTTCGATTGAATAACCTTCCTTCTTGGTATTCATCATTCCCCATACAACGAGCATGAAGACAATCGCATGAAGTGCGAGACCCGAGGTCGACGCACATCCCGTTGGTCCGGAGACCCACTTCCCGAAAATACTTCTGGTTAATCTATACGTTTCTGGATTCGAAACGATGAAAAAGGTCAAAGCCGACATGATCGACGTGACAAATTTCTCCTGCTGACGAGCACCATCGCATCCACAACCACAATCTTTGAACAGACCCATGATGTTAGTTATGATATATCAAGAAAAAAAATAACTTAAAGCTTCGGGTCTATAAGAAATTATAAAAACCACAATGTCGTCCAACATGATTCAACTTGCCAAAGATTTCGATGCCAACTCCCTGACACTTTCTTCCCTGAAAAAGGGGAAGATCGGTAACCGAACTGTTTATATTAACGCCAAGGACGGCAAAAACAAATTCTACATGCAACTTCCATTCATGCGCAGCCCGTTTGGGTTGAGTGCCTTCACCGATGAAGCTACTAACAAGACCTCATACTCACTCGATCTTTCGATCGATCCAGATAATGAGGAAGCCATGGCAATCGCCGAAAAGCTTCGCGAGCTCGATACTCGAATCATTGAAACCGTTACTGAAAATGCGAAGGAATGGTTAGGTAAGGAGTATAACATCGAAGTTATCAAGGAGGCTTTGTATAAGCCGATTGTGCGTCCTGGAAAGGATGAATACCCCGACACCATCAAGCTCAAGGTAGCCACGAAACCATCTGGTGAATTCATGGCTGAAGCTTACAATTCGTCGAAGGAACTAGTCCCAGTAGACACGATCGAAAAGTCGCAGCGTTGCATGTGTATCGTTAACATCGCCAGTATTTGGTTTATCGACAACAAGTTCGGTGTGAGCCTTCGTCTCTCACAAGTGCTACTCCAGGCTTCGAACAAACTCCCAAAGTTTGCGTTTCAAGGTGTCGGTGATGAAGCTCCAGTCACCGACGATGGTGCTGAAGATGAGTACTACGAAGAAGAGGTTGACGAATAAAATATAATTATAATATAATGGAAGCGAGTACACTTAGACACAAAGCTAACTTGAATTTGCTTGCCAAAAAAGCTAATAAGGTAAATACACCAACAGAGCAATTAAATATAGGAAAAAATGTAATCGAACTTTTAAAATCGAGTGGTTGCCAACCAGAAAAAATATTTAGAAAAATAGTCAAGAATACCCGACCGAATCTATCCATCACACGCGCTGTCAAAACTCAAATTGGTCTCAAAAAGATTGGTAAAGGTGAGTATGGGACGGTATTCCATGGGTGTGCTGATAAAGAATGTAAAAAACAAGTCGCGATAAAATTAGCTGAACATAAGAGCACTAAATCTGAATATATCTTGGGTAAAATATTCAGGCAATATGGTGGTGTTCGAATATTCGCACGTGAAGAGTGTTCACAACGCGACAGTGATATATTGTATATGGAATATGCAAACTCTGGAACTTTAAAAAGTTTCTTAAAATCTAAGAAAAATTCATTACGCCCAATCCATCTCAGAACAATCATCGCACAGGTTCTTTACGGTTTATACCGTATAGGTGTAGATGAACCATCGTTTCGACATCACGATTTACATTTAGATAACATCCTAATAAATACGGGTAAGGGTGTTGGGGGGTTTTCGACGTATTTGGTTAATGGTCGTACGTACGAAGTAGATCGAATCGGTGTAGAAGCTTTAATAACCGATTATGGATTCGCGACAATGCGCGGTGTTCCGAACAAGATCATAGATGATCATGAAATATCAGGTCTTCGTGAAAATTATGGTATTTATCGCGGATCACACGCCATGTATGATGCTCACCTGTTCTTGAATGCGTTATATCTAGCGATAATGGGAGACGCAAAGCTTTCAAAAACCCTGAAAGAAGTCACTGATTTTATTTCGAGGATATTCACACCACAGTATCTGGGAATTCAAACACGTGTAATTAAGAATTTTAGATTGAATGGATATACGTTTCATAGATTAAAGAATTTTAAATCTATATTCGAGGATAGGTTTTTTAACCCATACACCAAGAAAGGTAAGAAACTGGGTGTGTATTTGGCGGCACCGACGGCTCCCCGTCGCCCGAAAGTCGCGTTGGCGGCGTGGGCGGCGCCTAAAAAAATCAATCGTAAACCGGAAAGTATCACGAGAACAGCGAGTGCCCCTAAAAAGGAAAGTATCACGAGAACAGCGAGCGCACCCAAATCTGCGAAGGTGAAGGTAACAATGTCTAAGAAAGGTTACTTAAAAGTTGGTACGAAAAAGTGTACGTCGTATAAAAAAAGTGAAATCGTCGCGATCGCCAAGAAAGCGGGTATAACCACAGAAGGTAAAACAGTATCTGCCATTTGTGAGCTCCTCAAAAAAAAATATTTAAAATAAGTATATGAAGTTCACACGCCAAAGGGTCATTTTGTTCGCGGCGATTGTCGTTGTTGTCGTTATTTTATCTAGTATGCAACGATCGTCTCGTAAACAGTCTGGAGAAGTTGATTATATCGTGTACGGGACGGATTGGTGTGGATATACTGTGAAGCAGTTGAAATATTTAGACAAGAAGGGTATTTCACACAAATATGTCAACTGTGAAAAAGAACAGTGTGATGGAATCAAAGCGTTTCCACAAATGACGCGCACATCGGATGGTGAAACCATCCGGGGTTACAAAGAGGTTTAGATACCTCGAACAACAGCGAGCGCGAGGGAGAGGATGAAAGCATCGAGGAAGGTATCGAGCTTCTTGAGTACGGTGATGTGCTTGACGAGAGATCGGTTCCAGAGGAATCGAAGGACGAAGGTGCTGATGAGAATCACGAGCACAAAGGTGAGGAGTTCGGTCAAGGCGTCTTGAGCCTTACGGGCGTTTACAATACCGCTAATCATTTATATAATAATAATATTTTTTTCTCAAATATTATTAGTATGCCACCTAAGCGATTACCAGTGAGTGGATCAGAACCAAAATTTACACAGGTCATGTGGGGTCGCGCGATTGGAATCAATAATAATAATTGTTACGCGTATGCTGTTGGAGATTATGAAAAAAAGAGAAGCTACAAAAGCGTACCTGGTGAAAGAGCTGGTTTGAATACGTCGGGTAGTTCTTACCTGAGCTGTAAGGTTTTACCTAAAATGGTCGTCGCGGACAATCCAAAAAAGGTATACATTTCAAATGCCGAAGAGAAATGTAAACCTGGGTATTATAAGGTCATGATGTTCTTATCGCCTGGTGTGAGAACATATTTTAAACAGGGTGATTTTCATTTTTATAAACAACATAGTGTTGTTGAATATAAGGCTAAGAAGGGAAACACGTACGAAGAAATTGCCAATTTTTTTAAGGTTCCACTCGCACGCGTAAAAAAGGCGGGTGGTACGGCGTCGCCTAGACCAGGTAAAATTTTAAAATTTAAATGTAATGTTTTTAGTCATAAAAGGGGGTGGGCTACAGGTCCACTTTTGACTGATGCGAAGGGGAATGTCATCATTGACCCAAGGAAGGCTTCGAAGGATTATGGGCGTTTGAACTACAATAAATATTGTTCATCCTTCTGTGTTAAAAATAGAGGGATCAAAGTCGGACACACTCACCCCAAAGTCGGTAAGAAGACTGGTTAGATCTGACTGATCACCAACTTCAAAAAATATATCTAGAATATCAAAAATGTGTGGATCGCCAGCTGATATTTCGTGTGTATTCGACGTATTTTCAAAATTGTTGATCACGGTGATCATCACTTTGAAATTTGCACCATCGAATATTTTTCTACAAACCGGACAGGTCTGTTTACCCTTTGCCTTCCACTGTTCTAGACAATGTGAATGAAATATATGTCCACACCTGATAGGTGGGTTGTGGCGAGTACATCTTACCTCATTCAGACATATAGCACACTGATTTTCCATTCTCTAGAACATTATATAGATTAAATTTATCGTTATTTTCCGTGATTAGTAAATGTTGCGTGTATCTACGAGTGCCTTATCGGCCTTCCCACCCTCGGTCTTCTGTGTATTCTGCGTTTCTTCAATGAGAGCGGGTCCCTTGGATTGAAGCAATTTGCGATACGAGTAGTTATCCACGACGGGGACACCGTTCTTCTCCATGATGTAATTATTGTACAAACCACTCGCGGAGTTGATAGTAAAATTTCGGCCATCAGCCATTCCCATGCGTTGACTCATTATTATTAATATTACATTAGAAATAAATTTCTATATTTTTGATCGTATTTTTCCATGATTTTATACCATTTTTTTTTGCCCCCTCGATCGTTGATTTCACGTCTCTTCCTGATGCTATATCAAATACGTCCATCTTATCGGATGATACCCGGGAAATTCTAATAGAATCATTCGTATTTATGTGTTGATTAATTATATTGTATGCGAATGCGATTTCTTTCAGTGTCTCTGCACCAGTTATGATAATTTTACCTGTTCCAAAAATACTCACCGTGATTTCCTTCATGTCTTCTGCTGGTTTAAATTTAATTTTAACTGCTGAATATCTATCAGGTTCGAATGAAACTTTAAACACATCGGGGTATTTTTCAAAATGATCACACGTCTCGATCAAATTAATATTCCAGTTCAAACTAAAATTTGAGTTAATCATCACCACACGAAACGTGTCGAGTGGAATTTCAAAATCTGACCCCAACATTATTTTCAATAAATATGATAACTGTTTGATGATGTGCTTGCAATTAATCAAGTCCGAACATCCAGCGACTTGGATGCTTCCATTTGGAAATAATTTAATTGATTTTTGACTGAAATCATCCGTATAACACAACGTAATTTGATTATAAAATTTCGTCGGTTTTATTAACCATTCGACGGCACATGATTTCTTCGTGGCATTTCGTAATTTTAATTTAATCGGTGCCAGTTTCTGGAAACATCTTTTTAATTTTTCTATGTCTATCGACTTTTGAAAGCTCGATATCATCGTGATCGTGGTCAGTTTTACCCACGAGGGTCTAATATCTTGAGGTAAATCATTTCTAAAATCATCTAAAGTCACGTAATACGATAAGGTATTGTTCACAATCGAGTGAAACATTTTGGCTTATTTTTAATATAAATGTGAATGACTTAGGAATTAAACTGCTTAGAGAAATGTATACATATCAGTACATGACTTCATTTGTTAAAAGTGCAAAGGTCCTCGAAAAAAATATACGCATAAAAACAGTTAAATATATAGCTGGTGAAGGTTATAGGGATGATGTAGATATGATTGAAACAGAACCCATTGGATCATGGGAACAAATAAATGCTACATACGATTCACTTCGATATGAACAATTTTTAGATACGATGGTTCACAAAACAATCGAAACCAGGCGAAAAATGGCTTTGATTGCGTTGGATAATGCGTTATGTGAAAATAAAAATATACGGAGTCTCGTTAGAATAATGCATTCTGTGAAAATCTTGGATCCTACTTTCACACCACCTATAATTAATATGATCTGTTCATGGCAAAAAAAATTGGTTTATGAAATATGTGTGAATGAATTACCAAGAGTCATAAACACATCAACTAATGAATTCCGACTTGAGAGATTCTTTAGAACCATGCAATTAATAGAGACAGAGACACCACACTCAACAACAATTGATTAACTGTAAAAAGTTTATTTTTACGTGGACAGTCAGCGCATTGACATGGATTTCCCTCCGAACAATCACACATCTCACATTTCGTACCGTTTATTTTAGTGTCACCAGTCAACGATGGTTCGGAAAAATCACCAGTATCAACATTACGCCCTGGTAACAGTGGACGAGACAATTCACAAGCTTCTTCGCGCCCAATTCTACCTTCAATTGTTTGTCCATATCCACACATTGGACTCACATATTCATCCATTCCCTCTTCATTCGTTGGCGCTTCATATTCACCGAAATCAACCACCTGTCCGACAGTTCCGGGTAAAGATATACCTTTCGAACTGACGAATGGGTTAATTTTATTAATCAAATCTTGGTCACTGACGGACATAATTAATATTAGTGAAGATTATAATTTTTATATTTCATCTTTCTACCATGCTCGGTCCACATTTTATCCATGTCGACGTTTAACATGTACGCGAGTTGAAATAGATACGAAAACACGTCACCCATTTCCATCATCACATCAGTTCCTCGATCCTTTTTTAACCCCGTCTTTTTGAACGTTTTCCTGTTCTGCCTGATCGCAGACGCGAGCTCTCCAAATTCTTCTGAAAGTAGTAACCACACGGTATCGATGTTGGCTTTGTCCCAACCGTGAAGCTTGCACACATTTCTAGTCTCGTCCCGGTAATAGTTTAAACTACTCATCTTAAACTTCCAACGCCCAAAAACTTTATATCGGTATAATATAATGAATAAAAGTGTCATCAGAACATTAATCATATTACTTGCAATCCTCGCACTCGCCGTGTACTTACAATTATCTATGAAGTTCTCAGAAGAACCAAAGGTATCGGTAAATACGTACCCCAAGAGTGAAATTAAAACCGCTACTCAACATGTTTTACCAGACGACGAGATTCCAGTAAAAATAAACGGTCACGACAGTGAACCTATCCAAGATGAATCCCCAGAACAGGGAGTTGAGGCTGGTCTTCAGCCAGTTCGTTATACACGGGATCTTGGTGTTTAGACGCCTATCTTATCGGATTGTTCAATCTTATTACCATACGTACTCGTACTCACTGGTCTATCAATCGGGTCCATGCCCTTGTCAATATCGTGGACATATCCCATGTATTGAGAAACACCCGTTTGAATTTGAGAGACCGCCGTGTTTATAGCGATCGTGTTCATTCTCTTCACTTGCTCATTAATACCCTCGTTGTGGTTACCCGCATTATTTATGAATACGACACGCATGATACCGTAAACGTCATCTTCGTTCTGGTAATCTATCTTTACACCGGTCTTGTTTTTAAAAGATTGACGAATACCACGTTGGACTAAATTGACATTGAAGGCGGAAAAAAACAATTTGTTCAGTGGCGTCGCACATTGACTGATAGAATTCAGGTGGAGATTATCGCACATTTAATATACACTCGGAAAAAAATTATTGGTAAATATAAATGAAGATCGTTGCCGCCAATCTCGACGAAGCGTTCTCCACCCCAGCTGTTCCATCGATGTTCAAACCCGCCTGTGATAACAAGACATGCTTTATTGGATCGTATGCGCCAGTCACCAAAGCAGGCGAAGATGGACCTTTCAACGTCAATACTACATTACTTCAGCCAAACAGATACGCCGAGACTGTTGGTACTGTCCCAGTCAGAAGTGCAGATTTCAAGTAAAGTAGCTTAAAAAAATTAAACTTAGTATTTATATAAAATGAAGGTTATTAAACGTAATGGTCGTGTTGAAGACGTTAAATTCGATAAAGTCACCAACAGGATTCTAAAATTAGCAGTCGGACTGTCAGAAAATGTCGACGCCCAAAAAATTTCACAACAGGTTTTTTCATCGATGTATGAAAATATCAAAACGTACGAAATTGATAATCTCTCAGCCGAGACATGTATCGCGATGATCACGAGCGACCCAGATTACGAGATTCTTGCCACTCGTATAGTCGCGAGTAACATTCAAAAAGTGTGCCCAAATAACCTTCACATCGCGATGAAAAAACTCGCAAAAGCGGGTATTGTCACGGATGAAGTCGCCGAAATAGCAGGACACATTAAGGATAAAATCCACCCAGAACGGGACAACGACTTTGGGTATTTTGGATTAAAAACTCTCGAAAAATCGTATCTCCAACGATTGGATGGTCAATTGATGGAAACACCGCAATACATGTTCGCGCGCGTCGCTATCGGTATTCATGGTGACGATATCGAATCGGTCATCGAAACGTATGATTCCATGTCCAAGGGTTTATTTATCCACGCGACCCCGACCCTGTTTAACTCGGGCACACCTCGCCCACAAATGTCGAGTTGTTTTCTCATCGCAAACAAAGGTGATTCAATCGACGGGATATACGGGAGTTTAACTGAATGTGCGCAGATTTCAAAGTGGGCTGGAGGCATCGGTCTTCACATCCACGATGTACGCGCTAATAAATCCCGTATTCGCGGGACGAACGGACAGTCAGATGGGATCATTCCAATGCTTCGTGTGTTTAATGCGACGGCGAGATACGTTAATCAAGCTGGTCGTCGTAAGGGTTCAATCGCTGTCTACCTCGAACCATGGCATGCGGATATCATGGACTTTTTGGAATTACGTCTGAATCAAGGTGATGAAGAGGCAAGATGCAGGGATCTGTTTTCTGCGTTGTGGATTCCGGATCTGTTCATGAAACGCGTCGAACAGGGTGGAACTTGGTCCCTCTTCTGTCCGGATAAGGCACCAGGGCTTTCAGGTGTTTACGGGGAAGAATTTGAACGATTATATACAAAATACGAAGAAGAGGGGTTGGCTACTAAAACTATCCCAGCTTCGGACATTTGGAAGGCGATCATTAAATCACAGAGCGAAACCGGGACACCTTACATGCTCTACAAGGATGCGTGTAACGAAAAATCAAATCAAAAGAATTTGGGTGTGATCAAGAGCTCAAACCTATGTACTGAAATTTTGGAATATACAGACAAGGATGAGACGTCTGTGTGTAATCTCGCATCGATCGCACTCCCAAAATATGTGAATTTGGAAACAAAGACATTCGATTATAAGGAATTACATAGAATCACGAAGATGGTCACGCGCAACTTGAACCGCGTGATTGATCGTAATTTTTATCCAGTTGAGACTGCTAAGCGCTCTAATATGAGACATCGTCCCATTGGTCTAGGTGTTCAAGGACTCGCCGATGTGTTTAATTTGTTACGTCTCCCGTTCGATTGTGAACAATCTCGCCAAATTAATTCGTATATTTTTGAAACCATGTATCACGCAGCACTCGAATCGAGTTGCGAACTTGCCGAATTGGATGGTTCATATGAGACGTTTGAAGGTTCACCCGCATCAAAGGGTATTTTACAACCCGACATGTGGGATGGTGAGACGAAGTTTAGTGGTATGTATGATTGGGATGCCATGAGACAGAGAGTTAAGAAGGGGCTTCGTAACAGTCTCTTGATGGCGCCAATGCCTACCGCCTCGACCGCACAGATTTTGGGAAACAATGAATGTTTTGAGCCATATACAACTAATATTTACCTTCGAAGAACCCTCGCGGGAGAGTTTGTGATCGTCAACAAGCATTTGGTTAAGGATCTCAAATCGATCGGTATGTGGTCGAAGGAAATGAAGGATTTGATGGTACGTGCGGGTGGTTCTATCCAAAATATTATCGATATCCCTGATAACATCAAAGAACTCTATAAGACTGTTTGGGAAATAAGTCAAAAGGGGGTCATCGATATGGCAGCCGATCGCGGGCGATTCATAGATCAATCACAAAGTATGAATCTATTCATGGAGAGTCCGACGACTTCTAAATTATCGAGTATGCATATGTATGCATGGAAAAAAGGATTGAAGACAGGGATGTATTACCTCAGAAGTCAAGCCAAAGCGAGACCTATTCAGTTTTCATTGGAAGCTGATTGCGCTATGTGTTCAGCTTAAAGATAGCAATCCTTTTATATTTACAATGTCTAAATTTCACACCTTATTGGACGATGTCGAGATTCCATCTTATGCGGGAAGAAAGATTGCATTATGCTCAAAAGAAGGTAAGCCATTGCGTGTTCAGTTTCCGCGCATGTACATGCCGTTTGGTTTGTCTGGTTTCACACCCGAGGTTGGTCCGACAAAGTGGAGCATTGATTTCGCGATGAAAGGATATGACGAGGATGGAAATTTCGTTAAAAAATTTTATGAGATCATGAAAGCTTTCGAAGAAAAAATAATTGATGCAGTTTTTGAACAGTCACAAGAAATCTTTCAAATGAAAAAATCTAAAGAAGAATTGCGAGCTATGTTTAATTCTAACATCAAGGAATCACCCGACCGCGAACCAAAGTTTCGCGTAAAGGTTGATTCTAACATGGAAAACAACGTACGGGCACCTGTATTTGATTCGGATAGAAATTCAAAACAAGACGCGTGTCGACATGGACTTTATTCAAGAAATAGTGGAACCGCTATCGTAGAAATCAATAGCGTTTATTTCTTGAACAAAATGTTCGGAGTTACGTATAAATTGAATCAATTGATCGTATATGAACCACAGACTTTGAAAGGTTTTAATTTCGTAGTTTAATTATTTATTAATTATTAATAATTGATAAATCGCTTGTGCTTCTTTTAATAATTTACCCCTCAACATCACATATTTAGAGGGGTCAACACCTTGTTTAATTTTAGCTAACCTAACGGCCTGGGTCCACTTTGTAAGAGACATCTTAATTTATTACAATATTTTAATCCTGCATCTTGGCGAGCTTTTTAGCATGCGCCTTCGTGCCATATTTTGGTTGGAGCTTGAACCCCGTCTTACGAGGCTTGAACACCTTCACCATAGCCTTTTTGCCTTCCTGCTTCATTCGCGCGATCGCGGATTCAGACGCCTTTTTACTCTTGATTTCACCATACTTGTCTTGCCATAAATCACTTTTTTTCAAACCACCCGCGGTTTGGTCAGCAGTCCCATGGAATACTTCAGCTCGAGAACCGACAGTCATATTATTGTATACATTACGCTCGGAAAATATTTCGAACCTCTGAGATAGACATCATGTTTGCCATTTTTTCACTGGCTGGAATTTGAGATTCAATTCTCTTGTCATTTAGCACCTCCGCACATGCCTTAGATTTTCGCACCTGAATGCCAATGATTGCCTCTTCAACACTTGGGCACATATCATCTCCGACATAAATCAATTTTTTAACATATACATCTTTCTTTTGACCTGAACGATGACATCGTCCGATCGCTTGGAGCTCCGTCCCTGGATTCCACGCTGGGCTTGTGATATATACTCTTGAGGCACATTGGATATTCAAACCCTGTCCACCAGCTTTGACCTGTATGACCATGACACTATTCATCGGTGCATTCGCGAATTTTTTTAACTGCGTCTCTCTTTGTTCCCTCGAGCAAGTGCCATCTATCCTAAATACCTGGCAATCCAATTGTTCACTGATATAGTTCATTTCGCCTATAAATTGACAGAAAATCAATGTCTTTTCAGTGGGGTGTTCTGAAATTAAACGAAATAAAGTTTCCATTTTTTTAGATCTCCCCTCCCACTTTGGGAGTTCGACCCCACATTGCTTTGAAACACCTTCATTATACAATTGGGGCCAAATCATAGCCTGCCGAGCGCGTAAAAAACATTCCAAAATAGCCATATTGTGGCGCGTAACATTACCACTTGAATTTTTGAAAATTTCTTTAATAGTATCCTGTGATTCCATGAAAACATCCCTATAAAAATCTTTTTCTTCTGGATACATTTCAATTTCCACGTTTTCAAAAATACATTTAGTCGCATCACATGAAATATTATGATCGTTTTTAGTCCGCCTCAAAATATAACCATTTTTAATATTATCGTATTCACATTGAACCTCGAGTTGCGAAAATCCAATAAACGAGGACAAAGACACGAAGTCATCAATCTTATTAAATATGGGTGTCCCAGTGATTACCCATTTTACATCGGATTTGAGTGCACACGCGGCTTTAGATCTCTTCGATCGTCGATTCCGGATCTCATGTCCCTCATCCAAAACGACACGCCCCCATTCGACATTCAAAAGAATTGGATCGTTTTCAGTAAGTAAACCGTATGATGAGATAGTCACGTGATGTTTTTTAAAATTTTCGATATCTTTGAATCTGTCTGGACCGTCGTATACATATACGGATAAATGCGGTGCAAAGCGGTGAATCTCTTTTTCCCATTGACCGACGATAGATTTTGGAACAATGATCAAAGTATTTGTCTTCAAATTTTCCGAAATAGTCGATATCATTTGCGCGGTTTTTCCAACACCCATCTCATCACATAGAAATCCACCCTTTGGTCCAGTATTCGCGCGTTCGCGTGCGAGCATCCATTTAACACCCTCGACTTGATGCGGAAACAGTGTTAAATGCGTGGTCATTTTTATTTAAGTTTTTTTATGTGTTACATTGACTTAGGTATTAATCAAATGGAGAAATATACGTCTCGATATTGTCTCCGTCGTCGTCACCTACTGGATCGTCTTCTTCTGCTGGTGGCGCTGGCGCTGGCGCTGGCGCTGGCGCTGGTGCGATTGGTGAGGGCGCGGGTGCGGGTCCGACCGAATTTTGTTCAAGTTTTTTGAAACCCGCGTTTATCGCGAAAAGACACCCGATCACTATGGCAATCACGATGATCGTCAAAATTATAGCGATCATTATATAGTATAGTTAGATATTTTGTAATTACTCGCGCACACTCCATTCGAATTTGAGACCTTCGGTCCGGAAATCCCTGTCTCCGGGATCACACCCAACTGTGTAAACACTAGAATCGTTTACCGTGTCCGTCATGCCTTTCCCAGAGTGACTAACGGATGTGAGATCGTTTTTACCAGAGTACGCCATTTCAAGATCTCTGATATGCATATTATCATGTTTAATACATTTCCATTGTTGGTCTTTATCAATAGAAATAAAACCAGAAAAAGGCAGTATATTACCTTTTGAAATACGTACATTGTCTATTTCATTAGATGTACAATCACAGTTGTCATATATGGATATCGTAGCATGTTTTGTAGAGACAATTGGGCGCACGTGGTTTGAAGCTGGTGCTGGAGCTGGTGCGATGGGTGGATCAATTATTTTTCGCTCATCAGATTCGCGTCTTTTGGAAATCGCACTGATCGCGAAAAGACATCCAATTATTAGGACGATCACGACGATCGAAATAATTACAGCTGAACTCATTATATTATAGTTAGATATAAATCTAAAAATCGTCACACTCGTCGTCGGTCCAGTCGTCGTCTGTGACTACATCCTCTCTTAAATCATTCTTCCACAGACCTTCATACACGCTACCATCAGCGTAGGTCATCTTGCCTTGTCCGTGTCTCTCACCACACTCCCACGAACCTTCATACACATCGCCGTTGGTGTATTTCATCGTGCCTTGTCCGTGTCGATAATCGTTCCATTCGCCTTCGTACACGCGACCATCGGGCCATGTGAACTTTCCTCGTCCGTATTTTTTGTCATTCTCATATCCACCGGTGTACACGCGACCATCGGTGTTCGTCATCGTACCTTGTCCGTGTCTTTTATGGTTTTCCCACTCCCCTTTATACACACTACCACTGGCGCAGATGAACGTCCCTTGTCCATGTCTTTTGTCATTCTGGTATCCACCCTCGTATACGCGACCATTAGTATAGGTCATCTTCCCTTGTCCGTGTCTTTCATCGTCGTTCCATTCTCCGTCATATACATTACCGTTATTCCACGTCTTCGTGCCTCGTCCGTTTTTAATGCCGTTTGTCATTTCGCCGTCGTAAATCATGTTTATGCTTTAGATATGAATGTATCCGACTTAGGAAATAGATGTTAATAAAAATCTTGATAATCATCCTCTGGATCGCTCTGTATCGCACACGGTTCAGGTTCTTTAGGCTTCCTAGGAGCTCGCTTCTTTTTGACAGGTTCTTCGATTCCGTGTTCTCGATGGTATAGGACTTTCTGCCAAAATTCCTCCATAACGGGAAAGTACTGTTCCCACCACCCTCGGTCTCTCTTTACATTCACGACGACAAACTCTTCCGGCGCTGGCCAATTGAAATCCGCGTTCTTATATTGAATAAAGTCACACTCTTCAAGATCTAAAATTTCCATACACATTTGCAATTGGGGCATGTAGTGACGCGGGACCTCGGGTAGAATCTGCCTACTCATCGGACACTTGATTTCAATGAGTTTTCCCGATTCACTAATACCATCGGGCGACCCACCCAACCACGGGTATTTTGGGTGTGGCTCTAAACCTATTTCATGAACGACCTCGTTATGTCTTTGTTCGTATATAATGCGAGCCTCATCTTCGTATTTGTTTCCATGTTCAGTAGCAGCATTACCTGTGAAGGGTTTTCCCTTACCACACTTTTTGAGGAGGAGGTCAAATGGTTTTTCATATTTATTTTCACCGATAGCTGTCGCCGCATCCGAAGCGGTTAACATATTCTTTCGTAAATCGAGCCATTCTTGTGACCTTTGCTCCGCGTAGGTCTTTTTTAAAAGTTTCTCGACATTCGGGTGCATTAATTATTGATGTGTCTTATCTTTTAAGCACCTTTATTTGGGTAAAAAAATTGTTTAGCGGCATATTGTTCTGCTTGCTTCTTACTTTTCGCTTCACCTCGTCCCAAAAATTGTCCCTGAACGTACGCATCGATATAAAATATACCCTCGTTATGTCCGACTAATCTGTACTCTGGAAGTGGGAGTTGATTCGATTGACAATATCGCATCAAGTGATCCTTAAAATTATCGTCGATCATTATTATATTCATATCGACGAGTTCGGGGTTTTCAAAAATACTCAAAATCCAACGTTTCGCGTGCACCAGCCCCAAATCCATGTAGATCGCACCGATGAAAGCTTCGAAGACGTCTTCAAGAATTTTGGGATTTTTAAACCACTCGTTTCGCATACCCTTTTCATCCATCCTCACCCATTTATACATGCCCAGCTTCATGGCTATCTTCGCGAGCGTCTCACCTCGAACCAGTTTCGTGCGAGCTTTCGTGAGGAATCCTTCCTTTTTGTCTTCATACCTGTCGAATAAGTATTTCGTTATAACGAATCCGAGGACAGAATCTCCCATGAACTCGAGTGTTTCAAAGGAATCTGTCAACGTATCATCTTCTTTGAGCGCGGATTTATGAATGAATGCTTTTTGGTATGAAGACAGGTTGTTAATCTTCACACCAACAAGAGACTCAATGTCTGACTTGTTGATCATTTTATATAAATATATGTTTATTTTTTTAAGCTCATTTAATCAACTTAGGCTGCTGGTTCATCCGGCTTCGTGTAGTGTGGGGAGAGGAACTTTTGCAAGTTCAAGAAAGTCACTTGCGTTTCACCCGGTTCGAGAAGATCGCGCAACTTATCATCAAGAACAAGGACGCGACCGTTATCCGGATGCTTGAGCCCCTTTTCCGTGACATACTTGTTGATCGCTCGGGTGACGAACGATCGGGAGACGAGTTTGCCTTCTTCAACACCGAGAAACTCACGGAGCTTTGGGGAGATTTTTTGTTCACGGTTGAAGCCGTTGTTCTTCGCGCGGTGCGCAGCTTTTTCACCAGTCGGGTCGTCTTGCTTCGCCTTGACCTTGCGGACAAGCTTGCTCAGAGTCTTGACCTCCGTGCGGAGAGCAGCGATTTCGGTGAGAACGTTTTCGATAGACATTGTTGGTTTTTATATTTTACTTAAGAGCGTCGTCTTTAAGTTCGTTTCCTTGACAGTATAAATTGTAAAGATGTCGTGATACATGTCAGTATGGCTGCTACAATAAATAATACCCTTATTTTTTCATTATATATTGGTTTTGTTCCAACTGGATCTTTCGCAGATAGTGGTTTTAATATAGTGAAATGATCAATTGGGATGTCGGAACATCCACCTGAGCAGCACACATTTTTACACGGTATGAAAAAGCCATCTTCATCTATACCACATCTAGGAAGCGCTAGGTTGCCTTCGACCCGGTAACATCTACAGTCGCCGACGTTGTCACATTTTACATTCGAACAACTCATATTTTAATATAAGATATTAATAATGGATACGACAGAGTACTCCCAAGGAGTCATCAATCGATTCAGGCAAAAAAAATTATTTTTTAATGACCCTGTTTTGAAGCGACATTATGAACGTGGTGATGTATCTAAATTTCGGGCGAGAGCACATCGAAATCATAAAGATAAATCATTCAAAGACTTCGCGAGTGTGATCATAACGGATATCGTAAGATACGAATTATATGCCATAATCGACGAACTCACTGTTTTTTTAAACCCGGTCGGTGATTTGATCTTATCTGGTGGGGATGCGGTTAACTCACACTTACAGCCGAAAGACCGCGTCGTAACACTTGATATAGATACTAAATTCTCGCCACGAATGAAGCCGGATTCTAAATATTTTGGTAAATTACAGGCAGTCAAATTATTATTGTGGAATAAGTTGGGTGAACTTGCGAAAAGGCTCAATTCTACAATACCAAAGCTTATCAACGATAAAAAGGGAGAACCCGGTAAATTCATTGGCTTTGGATTCGGGCGAACTGGACCATACGTCAAGCGAAGATATACCTTGATTCCTAAACGAAAATTTAATTCTAAAAATCAAAAAGATATTCTCATAGATGTTGAGGTATTCGCACTCGATTTAAAATCACGTTTATATTCTCCACAGAGTGGAAAAATTGAGGAGATCAATATGGGTGGAATGCTCGATATCGCATTCATGAGACCTGGTGAGTTCGGGTCGAACGTAGGACAGTCTAAAGTTCAAGCGCTCGAGATTTTTAAAATCGCCGGCAAATATGTCTTCGGTAAGTTCGATCATATCAAACTAGCGTCTAAAAAATTCTTGATTGAAGATTCGTATACGATGCAAAAATTGGGGCTTCGGGATTCGAGAAAAAAGGAAAAGGATCGAAAACGCATGGTAAAATTAGCGAAACTCGTCACGAAACGTAAAATAAACAATTCATCCACCATGGAAAATATTTTGAAAAAAACCGACATAAATCTTCAGAAAAAGAAACCACTATCATATAAAAATGTCAATATTAAACCAGCGTTAAAAATAAATCCACAAAAATATAAAGAATTCACGACGACACCTGACCGAGATAAGTTATCGAGACAGTTTGTATATGGTTTAAAATCTGAACAACCAAACGTTAATATACCAGGGTATCATCAAACGCGTGGCGAACAACGTTTTCATCCAACGAAGATGAATTGGGAAACAAACACACGAAATTCATATATTAAAAATGAGTTTACACACAGACCGATCGAAGCTAAGACGCTTCCATCTAATTTTAAAATGGAAGAAACCCTGTATGGGTTTAAGAAAACGAGAGATGATTGGGTGCCCAAACCTATATTACGAAAATCATCAATGATACCATACGTTGGACTGGTTTAAAGAAATGAATACATGTATTAATATAACATGATTTACGAAAATTTAGCACGTGGACCAGACGGACTGTATCACGTGAAAGCGAGAACCGACGGTGGAAAGAGATGTTTAGTACAGCTTAGAAACGTTAAAATCGCTGAAAACGAAAACGGTGAAATCGATCTCGATGTGACGGAATCACCTGATATGTCTAAAGTAGACGAAATTCACGAGTTGAATACAGGTGCGGCGTTTGAAAACAGTCAGATGTGGTTTGGTAAGCAGCTCACCGATGACCGAACAAAGAAATTTTATTCCAAGAAAAGTACGATCACAGCAGACGAAATATCTGCGACGAAAATTTACGACGCCAGGAAGACTACCATGCCACTCGTTGATTTAAAAGCCGGCAGCACGTGCACCGTGTTACTCGAATTTTCTGGACTCTGGTTTGGTAAGAAAACGTTCGGTCCTTCATGGAATTTGGTCCAAGCCAAATTAAATCCCGAACCCGAACCCGAGGTTGAAAAAACTCCAGAACCCGAGGCACCCGAAGAAAATACGGTCGAGGTCGAAGCCGTCGAGGAGCCTTATCCAGACGAATACATGATCGTCGACGAAGAATAAAAAATTATCTATATAATATATAAAGATGAAGATGAAGTTTACCCGCCGCCAGGTGGTGATCGTCCTCGCTATCGCCGCTCTCGTTTATTTCATGACCCTTAACGTCAAATCCACAAAATCCGCTTACACCGTGAATGAAGAGGAAGTCGGTGCGTTTGGTCCAGCCACCGGTCCATCTGAGGCTGGGTGTGAAATGAAGGCGGGCACTGGACTCGCCTCCAGCTTGTTGCCACGCGAGGTCGCACCACAGGAAGACTTTGGTGAGTTCGCCCCAGATGACATCCTCGCCGGTCAATCGTTCTTGGAACCTCGCCAACAAACTGGCTACCCAGAGACTCTCGGTGGCGCACTTCGCAACGCGAACCAACAAATCCGTGCTGACCCACCAGTCGACAAGAAGTCTTACGTCTGGTCCAATAGTACTATTGTCCCAGATACCATGCAACGTGGGTTGTGTAAGTAGATACTTAAAGAATAAAACATATTAATACATATTAAAACATGTCCCAAGTTCCGACAGATGAACTCACAAACAGCGTCTCTAAATTGGTTGAATTGAACAAGCAAATTACAGAAGCCAGGGAAGATATAAAAATTTTAACACAGGCCGAGAAGGCTTTGAAACTTCAGGTGAAGCAATTGATGATCAATAGCGGTCTCGATGCGATTAATCTTAAGAAGGGTAAGATTGCAGTTAAGAAGAGTGTTAGAAAGGGGGGTATGAACAAGACGTCCGTGAAGGAAGGTCTTGTCACATATTTTCAAGGTAATGAAGATCGCGCAGAAAGTGCCTTAAAGGTTATACTCGATAGTCTACCAGTAAAAGAATCAACCTCCCTTTCCCTCTTGGGAATCAAAGATAAAAAGCCACAAGCGTAATGGTTTGGAATGAATACGCCTACCAGGCGGAGCGCACGAGTGATAATGATTTCAGTGATGATGAAAACGATGTTCAACAAGATGAACCCCTCCATATCGATGATTGGGGAGGACACTTCGATGATCAACTGTGGTATATGTGGTCTGTATTGAAGCGATGTATCGCAGACTCGTATCTCGAACATCATTTTCTCAAAGACGCGGAGTATCATGATTTCATTGAATTTATGTATTCATTCTCAGATCATAGACGAGTAGACATATAAAATTGTTAATATATATTAAATGTTTCCAGACATCACGTCTCAAAAGGTTAGCCTCCCTTCCGCCCTATTTTTAGCACTCAGTCCAGGTATCGTTCTCAGAACTGATGGCTCCCGTGTATCGTTTGGAGACGGACTCACAGGACGCACAGCGGTTTTCTTTCACGCACTCGTCTTCCTCATCGCATTCTCCTTGATTTCTAAGGCGATCGGTCTCGTTCTCACGCGCACAGATCTCATCGTCACGACGACCTTATTCATGGCGTTGAGTCCGGGTATGCTTCTTACGATCCCACCAGGGTCTAAGGGTTTCTTCGTGTCGGGACAAACGAGCCCACAGGCGGCTTTAATCCATACGGTCGTTTTCGCGCTCGTGTTCGCTCTTTTGCGAAAGCAATTTCCTCAGTTTTATTAAGTGACATGGAATATCTTGTTATTGGTCCAGGTGCGATGGGTTTCTTCGCACTTTTAGGACATTTGAAAACAATAGAAAGTAAATTATCCAATGTCAAGGAAATTGCCGGATCATCCGCGGGCTCTATAATCGCGTTCCTTCTGGCATTGGATATGTCTATAACATCAATTATAGACATATCTCTCAAGTTAGACATTTCTGAATTAGTTAAGGTTGATTTGAAATGTTTCTTAAGTAAGTTTGGTCTCATAGATTCAAAACATATAAGAGAAAAGCTCGTCGAAATATGTGGGTGTGACCCTACTTTTAGGGAACTAAAGAAGAAGATATACATTTCAGCGTTTTGTGTTAACACATCAAAAACAGTTTACTTTTCAGTAGATTCTAACCCCGATATGAGAGTGTTAGACGCGGTGTGTATGAGCATAGCTCTACCTTACATTTTTTCGTCCGAAGACTACAACGGTTTAACATATATAGACGGTGGTTCAGAAGAGTGTTTACCGTTAGCACCGTTTTTAGATAAACCACCACACAAAGTGTATTGTATACAAATCACGTCACATACAAATTATATAGAAAAGGTAGATAATCAGTTGATATTAGCACAAACTTTAATTCTCGCGGGGATGAAAAATCGGTATAGATATCCTATAACGTACCAAACCGTGAAGACTATAGATACACAGGATTTGAACGTGTTTGATTTTGAAATGGATTATGATGATAAAGTCAGGATGTTGATACTAGGCATGAAATAAATTTTGTTAGTTTACGTTAAATGGACACGTGTGATCCAAGTATAAATGTCCGAAATTTGAAAAAACTCGTGAAGCAGAACACGGGTGCGGAACTTAACCTCACTCGAGAACAAATATGTGACGCATATGCTTCGATCCAGGCGGATAAGCTTCCATTACCACCGATGGTCCTCACGAAGGATGGAAAATACATGTTAGATCGAAAATCACCCATCACAGCCAGACAGTTTGAAGTTTTATTTAGCAGTTCTTCTAAATTGAGTCAACTTCGTACCATAGCGGCTAAGGTTGGATTGGGTAGTTATAAAGACATGACTAAATCGGAGTTGGTTGACGCGATTGAGGGTAAGTTACAAAAGATGGGTGTTCAAGAGCCACTACGATTACATTCGAAGGCTATCGCGTCTAATAGAAAAAGTCCTCGCAGTGTGTTATCTATTAACAATAATAATAACTACCAAAACAACTTGAACGTCAATAACGTCAACGGTAACGGCATCCCAAATACCCCCGCGAGCAAGGCGCGTCGTCGCACAGCGAGTACGGGTACGCCTAAAAACAATAATAATAACAATTACACTTATAGTAATAACGATAATAATGTGCGCCTTAACGGTAACAATGTGCGCCGGAACGGTAACGGTGTGCGCCGGAACAATAATGTGCGCCAGAACAACGTGGTGCGTAGAACCAACGTCCCCAGAAACCAACCGAGACCGGTAGGCACTGGACCGGGACTGAACGATTACGCGGTTCGTAGACGTTTGAGAGAAAGTAACTCGCGCGCTCCGAATAACCAAGGTGGACGTTCCAATGTGAAAGAACTCCTCCGCGTGTTGAAAGATAATAAAGAACAAAAAAAGAAGGCTGCGGATACGAACGCCCCCGCCGCTAAAAAGGAGAAAAATGAAAAAAATCTTGAAATGCGCCGGGAAAAATTCTCCAAGAGATTAACGACCACAAAGAACCGGTTCCTAAATGATAGTAGAGGCTACATTTCCAATTTCAATCGAGGGAGGGAGACATTGACTATAACCAAGGGTAAGATAGAGGACGCGTTTAATAAATACCAAAAGAAGGAAGCGGAAGATTCGAAACTAAAGAACATTCAAGAAAGGAAGAAAAATTTTATGGAAAAGGTGAATAAACTTAAGAATACTAGAATTAAAACCCGCGCGCAAGCTCAGTTAAATATTTATGACAAGGTGACTGATGCACAAAGACAAAAAATTGATGAGAATATGGTTGAGTTCCAGAAGCTCGATGTGAGATTAATTAGTGAAAAAAATGCCGAAACAAGTGATAACACGATCAAAACCTATTTAAACGGGATAACAAATAAAGCCTTAACTAATTTATACGGTAACATATTCAAAAACGGCTTAGCAAGAATTGAAAAATATAAACAACTGAAAATTTTGGGTAAGAGCAAAAACGCTGGTAAGGTCAATGCGATCGCGAAGGAGTTTTTGA
>Ga0208410_1000302_pt1 | contig 29839 bp, 28 predicted proteins | sample ETN02SmetaG_3_FD_185787 | JGI IMG/M metagenome (GOLD analysis project Ga0208410, IMG submission 185787) | Marine microbial and viral communities from oxygen minimum zone, Eastern Pacific Ocean - ETNP2014F10-02SV257 (SPAdes) (version 2) | ecosystem: Environmental > Aquatic > Marine > Oceanic ... | reverse complement strand
GACAACTCAATTCTTGGTGTTGCTAACAAGGATTACGTGGCTGCCTCAATTGCAAACTCTGTTAAATCACGAATGATCAAAAGAGGTGTGATAAAAGCAGATGACGTGATCACTATTTACAAGTCTCAGACTTTCCCAACCACTGGTTTTGGATATGCCCACAATCTGAATCCAGCTCTCAAATTAAAAATCCAAGAAGCATTCTTCAGCTTCCAATGGGACAAGCCAGACTGGGGACAGCAAAAGTTGGTACCGACTACCCTGAAAGAGGAATTTTCCAAATCTAAAGAAGGGCAATTTATTCCAATTACCTATAAAACACATTGGGCTGTTATTCGAACCATCGACAAAGCAAACGGTGTTTCTTACGCTTGCAAATAATTACCTCATCGGTTCCAGTGGCTTACCCGATACCGGGATTTTTCTATTGGGACCGAACACGCTCCTGCGTGATAAAAAATATCTATGCTTGAAATAAAACAACTCATAAAAAAATATAGGACTGGTGACCTTGCCATAAATGGTGTTGACCTGAAAGTTGAAAAGGGTCAGGTAATGGCCCTCATAGGTCCATCCGGTGCTGGCAAAAGTACCCTAATAAGATGTGTAAACCGGCTTGAAACTCCAACATCAGGAGAAATATGGCTCAATGGTGAAAACATTGTAAAGTTGCGGTCAGGAAAGTTACGCAAAGCCCGCAGGAACATGGGCATGATTTTTCAGGAATATGCACTCGTTGAACGACTGACAGTCATGGAAAATGTACTCTCAGGACGTTTGGGGTATGTCGGATTCTGGAGAAGTTATTTGCGAAAATTTCCACAAACTGATGTTAAGGAAGCCTTCCGACTTTTGGAAAAAGTCGGATTGGAAAAGATGTTCAATAAAAGAGCAGATGAACTTTCAGGAGGACAACGTCAAAGAGTCGGTATTGCCCGTGCTTTAATTCAGAACCCTGATATTTTGCTAGTAGACGAACCAACTGCGAGTCTCGATCCAAAAACCTCACGCCAGATAATGCGTCTCATCACAGAATTATGTGAAGAGCATCAACTGGCAGCAATCATCAATATCCATGATGTTGCACTAGCCCAGATGTTTGCCGAACGTATCGTCGGCTTGCGTGAAGGGAACATTGTTTACGACGGTCATCCGGACAATTTAAAACCTGATGTCCTCACCGAAATTTATGGTGAAGAGGACTGGACTGCTGTCAGAAAAAGCAAAGCAAAAAAGGGTACTGAGTCAGAATTTGATGACGAATCTGTTTCAGAAGAACACATGGCAGAAATGATGTGATATGGGCAACATGGTAACATCTCCAAATTCCGTGACTTCAGAAATTCAATCCACGTCACTTCCTAAATCATGGGCCCCTCCACCTTTTATCAAAAATCCGATTTTACGCTGGGGGTTGATGCTTGGACTTGTACTTTATTTGTACTTATCCGTTGGAATGCTTGAAGTAAATTGGACCCGAATTTATGAGGGACTCGACCGTGGGGCGAAATTTGTTTTTGGTTTCATGAATCCAAACTTTGCTGGACGCTGGTCTGACATTAGTGAAGGAATAATAGAAAGCCTCATGATGACGGTTACATCCACTGTAATCGGAATAGCGATTTCAATTCCTATCGGCTTCGGTGCTGCTAGCAATCTGGCACCGTTGCCGATATATTTGTTTTGCAGAGCAATTATTGCTCTTTCACGTAGTTTTCAGGAAATCATAGTCGCCATTCTCTTTGTAGCGATTTTTGGCTTTGGACCACTGGCAGGGGTCTTAACTCTTTCTTTTGCATCTATCGGTTTCCTCTCCAAACTGCTTGCTGAAGATATTGAAAGTATGGATAAAAGTCAGGCAGAAGCAGTTAAAGCAACAGGTTCACCTTGGTGGCAGTGGATTAATTATGGAGTCCAGCCACAGATAATGCCACGTTTGATTGGACTTTCTCTATACAGGTTGGACATAAATTTTCGTGAATCGGCTGTTGTCGGATTGGTCGGTGCGGGAGGTATTGGTGCGACACTTAACACAGCGTTTGACCGTTACGAATACGACACCGCAGCTGCTATTCTCATTTTGATTATTGGAATAGTCATGCTTTCAGAATATATTTCTGGTTACATCCGAGCAGGAGTGCAGTAATGACTGAAGCACTTTCTTCAACGCCAAAAGTCTGGCAGCATAGAAATCGCAACCAACAACTCCTTTCCTGGTTTCTCTGGTTGACTGGAACAGCGATTTTCATGTACTGCTGGCAAATGATTTCTGAAAGTACTACATGGTTTTTTGTCTGGGATGCACCAAGGATTGCCGCTGACATCGGATCACGGATGATACCTCCACGCTGGAGTTACATCAGCGAATTGTTGGAGCCACTCTGGGACACTATCAATATCGCCACGATCGGCACGATGTTGGCCATTTTGATGGCCGTACCTGTAGCTTTCCTTGCTGCCCGGAACACCACACCCAGCACTAAATTTGTGCGGCCAATTGCCCTGCTGATCATAGTTTCCTCTCGCTCAATAAACTCCCTGATTTGGGCACTTCTGCTCGTTTCTATCATAGGCCCTGGTGTAGTTGCCGGAATAGTGGCGATTAGTTTGCGCTCAATCGGTTTCATTTCCAAACTGCTGTATGAAGCAATTGAGGAAATAGATAAAGACCAGGTAGAAGCAATTTCCGCTACAGGAGCTAGTGGTTTACAGAAACTAATTTATGGAATTTTCCCTCAGATACTTCCAGCTTTTGCAGGCATCAGTGTTTTTCGGTGGGACATTAACATTCGTGAATCCACTGTGCTTGGTTATGTCGGTGCAGGGGGTATCGGGCTGCAGTTAAATGCCTCTTTAAATGTTCTGGCCTGGCCTCAAGTCACACTCATTCTGATTCTGATTCTACTGACTGTCATCTTCAGTGAATGGGTCTCTGCCAAGGTGCGACATGCTATCATTTAAGTAATTTTTGATATGCAGCCACTCTCAGATTTTCCTAAAGATACACTCAAAAATATTCGTTTTATCCTTACAGATATTGACGATACATTGACCGAAAACGGTCGCCTTCCTGCAAAAAGTTATCAAGCTTTGGAAAGACTAAAGCAAGCCGGTTTAAAAGTGATTCCCATTACCGGAAGACCTGCCGGTTGGTGTGACCAAATTGCACGTATGTGGCCTGTAGATGGGGTTGTTGGTGAAAACGGAGCCTTCTATTTCATTTATAATTCCACCTTACGTAAAATGAGACAGCGCTACTGGAAAAATGAAAATGAAAGAGCAGCTGACCGTAAAGAGCTTGAACAACTCCGGAAGATTATTTTAGATGAAGTTGAAGGCTCCTCCGTTGCTTCAGATCAAGCTTTTCGGGAAGCAGATTTGGCGATTGATTTTTGCGAGGATATACCTGCACTTTCACAATCTGCGATAGATCAGATTGTGAACATCTTTGAACAAGCCGGCGCTATTGCAAAAGTCAGTTCCATTCATGTCAACGGCTGGTTCGGAAATTACGACAAACTATCGATGACAAGAATTTTATTTGCGGAATGCTTTCAAACTGATATGGATTTAGCTCAGGATCAAATTGTCTTTTGCGGAGACTCACCGAACGATGAGCCTATGTTCGGATTTTTTGAAAATTCAGTCGGGGTCGCCAATGTTTTGGACTTCGTAGACACTATGGAACAACAACCTTGCTGGATAACAAAAAATAGAACCGCATCAGGATTTGTGGAACTTAGCGAAGTGATCCTAAACGCACGTTCAGCTACTTCGATCTAACTTTCATTCACCAAACCATTTTAAATTCAATTTCCATTACACTTACCAATATTGAGAGCGAGGTTACCGTTCAATTTAAAATGGTATTCAATAGCCATAAAAATAAATGAAATAATGTAGGCCTAGTTAGGTAACAACGGCAATCCAGAAAATCGAATAATTTAAACTAATTCCATGACTCTGCCGCAGAATTAAATAGACATAGATCTGGATGATCCTCAGTGCGTAATATTTTTTTGGTTTCTCACCGACTGCGATAATAGACTGATCCGCCAAAAGAGGAAACGGAACATAACTTTGTTTTCCAAAAATACAGTCTAACGTTTCCACCGACCATTAACACATTGTTTGGTAATTTTATTACATCTGATGTATCATTTTTTGCATACATATAAAAATTTTCATACAAAATATATATGTAACTAAGGCAATTTTTATTGCATTAATTATTCGTCACTACTTTAGTAGCTTTCAAACAGTTTCCTGGCAACTATCAAATCAAAATGGGCTAAAGTTTTTGTTCAAAATGAAACAGCAGCAATTTTTAAATTTAGCAACTGCAGGTGAAGCAGAAGAAAAATTTTGGGATGCAGTTAAACCTCAACCATTAGGCGAAGAATTGGTACTACTGGAAAAGTCCCATGGTCGAATTTTAGCTTGTGATGTTTTGGCACGGCATAATGTACCTTATTTTGACCGAAGTAATTTTGACGGTTTTGCGCTGCGTGCGGAAGACACTTTTGGCGCACAAGAAACGGCTCCAGTTTTGCTGAAATTGAATCCTGAAATACTAGCCTGCGGTGTGATTCCCAAGATTGATGTCACTCCGGGTACAGCTACCCCAATTTCTACTGGCGGAGTCCTCCCACGAGGTGCTGATGGTGTTGTTATGATAGAAAATACCTTTCCCGATGAAAACACATATTCAGGAGAAAACCAAATTAAAGTCGTAAAACCGATTGTACCGAGCTCCGGAGTATCTTTGGCGGGTTCTGATATTGGAGCGGGAGAAGTAGTCCTCAGAATTGGCGAATATCTCGGTTATAGGGAAACCGGTACTTTGGCCGCTTTGGGAGAAGCAAAAGTCAAAGTTTGGAAGAAACCCAAAGTTGCTGTAATTTCTAGTGGTAATGAACTAATTTCCCCTGGAGAACAAATGGAAATAGGAAAAGTCTATGATTCAAACTCAACCTTAATTGCTCATGCCGTTGAAGAACTTGGTTGCGAAGCAGTACGTTTTGGAATTGTTGCTGATAACGATACACAAATTGAAAAGGTCCTGCGCCAAGCACTTGAATTGGATTTTGTACTGCTCTCTGGAGGCACCTCAAAAGGTGAAGGTGATTTGAATTACCAAGTCTTTGAAAATTTCCAAAAATTAGGCGTTCTCGTACACGGAGTTTCACTCAAACCTGGTAAACCTCTTTGTCTTGCCTTACTTGAAGAAACACCTGCGGCCATCCTACCTGGGTTTCCCACATCTTCCACATTTACCTTCCACAAATTTATTGCTCCGGTTCTTCGCGTAATGGCTGGACTTGAACTCGAACGCAGTACTTATATTAAGGCAAAAGTGCCACAACGCATCAATTCCGAAAAAGGGCGTACTGAATTTAACCTCGTCCATCTGGTACATAACGAAAATGGATTCAGTGCATATTCTACCGGAAAAGGTTCGGGGTCTATAACAGGTTTTGCCAGGGCAGACGGATTTATGGAAATTCCGCGGAATACTGAAATGATAGAAGCTGGAGAAATAACAAATATACATTTACTTGGAAAAACAGCGCGTCCACCAGATTTGATGATCATCGGCAGCCATTGCGTGGGGCTTGATTTTTTGATTGGAGAAATAAAAAAACTCGGTATTTCCTGTAAATTCCTTGCTGTTGGAAGCACGAGCGGCATACAGGCAGCTCAGCGAGGAGAATGTGATTTGGCAGGAACACATTTGATGGAGAAAGGATCAAATCAATATAACCACCATCTACTGACGCCTGAAATAGCATTGATTAAAGGATACCGCCGAAGTCAAGGTTTGCTATTTCGAAAAGATGATTCACGTTTTGCTTTAATCGAAAACAATGTTGAAAAGACGACTCGGCAATTGATAGAAGATCAAAACTTACGCATGATCAACAGAAATCTTGGCAGCGGTACTCGAGTTTTGCTCGATCGAATATTAGGTGATCGGCGACCTTCGGGCTTTTTCCAGGAGGCTAAATCACATAATTCTGTAGCTGCTGCAATTGCTCAAAAACGAGCGGATTGGGGGATTGCCATACAATCAGTTGCTGAAGATTCAGGTCTTGAATTTATTCCAATTCAAGATGAAGAATATGATTTTGTTATTCCGCAAAAGCGCCTGAATCGTCCAGAAGTGAGGCAATTTATAGACTTGCTACGGAAACCAAGAATTCAAACACAATTGAATAAACTTGGTTTAAAGGTGGATACTCGTGAATTAAAAACATAATATTTTAATACTCAAACAAAATAACAAACTATTCACATGTCATTACTTTATCTTAAGGCTCTGCATCTCATTGGAGTTATTGTCTGGTTTGCAGGACTGTTTTATTTAGGGCGTCTTTTTGTTTATCACTGTGAAGTGGATGAGCGTCCAGAGTCCGAAAGTCGAATCCTCAAAGCCCAATTCGAACTGATGGAAAAGCGGCTTTATTACGGAATTACTTGGCCCGGGCTGTGCATCACAATTTTATTCGGAACTGCCATGCTAATGGAGTGGGGACTACCCCCTTGGATTCATACAAAAATAGGATTGGTAATTTTACTAGTTATATATCACTTGTGGTGTGGTCACCTAAGAAAACAATTATTTCATGAGAAATGCAATTGGAGTGGAAAACATTTCAGGATTTTTAATGAAATCCCTACACTGTTGCTGGTCACCATCGTTTTTCTAGTAGTCTTCAAAGAAGCTCTTTCGTGGAGCATATTTTTGCTAATTCTGGCCGGAATGATACTGACAATAATAGTTACCGTGCTGTGGCTGGAAAAAAGGCGGGGAGAAGTGCCCGTGGTAAATAATCGAGACTAAGGCAAATTATGAAAAGAAATAAAAAATCACTAAGTTTTTTTCTTGGAATCATCATTGCTGCCGGAACAACAGGTTGTGGCTGGTTTGGAGAAAATGCTGAACCAAAAAATGAAGCATATGAATCTGGAAAAAGAGCACTAAGCAAAGGGAAATACGAAGTAGCAAAGGCTCATTTTCGTAGAATTGAACAAAGTTCTCCTTATTATCCACAAGCAGTATGGATGATCCAAAAAGTGCCTTTCAAAAAAGGTTTGGCGGCTTTTGATCAAAAAAATTATCAGATTGCAGTCGTTGATCTTTCAAAAGTACCGCTTCACTCCCCCGATTACATAGAAGCACAGCGTTACATTGATCGGTCAAATTACTACATACTGGTTGGGCGGTTCCAGCAGTCTTCTGAAATAGATCGTTTCATTCTTATCCACGAACTGGTTAACATTTCCAATAAAATAGGCGAATCAAAATTTCTTTTAGATAGTCTGGATATGATTAAGACAGGAATTGATACATCTTCTTCCAATAAACAAACCAAGGATTTGATCAATTTATTGGGCAGCGTGGTTGCTCTAAACAAAAAACCCGAAGTGCATCAGAAAGCACTGAATTACCTGCTTACAGATTTTGGACAGTTCTACGATCAAACTGAAATAAGACCTCAGGTACTGCAGATTATCGGTACTCTTAAAATGGAACATATGTAGATTTTTTGCTAGTCCCAACAAATCATTAAATCAGGAATTTGTCATTTCGACCTAATTGATAAAATTTAATGTTATTAGTATTTTCACTGACACAAGATTTACTCTTTGTTTTAAATGACAAGTTTTAATACCATCTAATTTTATTTGTACTAATTAAATAAAGTCGATTCTCGATCCAGCGTCAAAATCCGTGTTAAGAATTATTCTGATGAGATCCAGACAATAATCAAAAGAGAACCAAGAGAGGAGCTTAGAATTTCTTAGAAAGATTAGCTGATAAATATAACAAGTTACCTAACTCAGTCAGTCGAATCCCCCAACATTTTACGCCTGATTGCATAAAGAGTAACCCTGCTCATCCAGATACTAATTCCACCCATCATCACAATCTGTAAATATGCCATACTCTCCATCTTAAATGAGATTAAGAAATCATACATACCATGTAGAAAAGATGAAATAATCCAACCCTGAATAATCGTGATCATCGGATAATAAAAACTGAATCTTTTTTTATTGCCTTCCTCAAGTAGAAGACGAGATTTTGCTACATAATATCCCATTGGTACACTCATAAAAATATGGGCGGGGATTGTGATTACAGTCCTTGTAATAACTACCGCCAACCCATATTGATTCAGGTAAAAAAAGTTCTCCAATGTCGCAAATCCAACAGAAATCACCGCTGCATAAAGAATTCCATCAAAAGTTTCCTCTAAATGACGGCTCGGATAAACCACAACTAGCAGGACAAGTAATTTAGCAAATTCTTCATTAAATCCTACAAAAAACCAAAATCCTGTACTGAATAAAGATATAGACTTGCCGAACGCAATAATCTGTGGCCAATGTGCATCGGGCCAGAAAAGTGTGTACTTCTCAACTGAGTGATTTAAAAGCAACGCTAGCAATCCTGATCCCATGCCTCCAATGAACAATATCAGCAGTAAAGGCAGGTAAACTTTTTTATAACGCTGTGCATGATAAAAAACCCAGCCCCAGAGAATTCCGGGTACAATGACTATACCAATGATTGGGAGCATACTTTATTATCCTATATGTTGTGATTCCTCTGGATTCATGGCATATTCTTGATAGAAAACCTTCATTCTGGCATATTGACTTGATGGTGCTTAAAATATCTTAGAAGAATATTAGGAAAGAATCCAATGCAACGAAAATCTCCCTCTCAATCGAAGGAAAGTTACGATTCAGATAAATTTGTACGAATCATCAAGTCCTCCCGTTATTTTAGAAATATCAGCCTGGATAATTTAAAGGAAATACTCTGCCAAGGTGAATTTGTTTCATTGAGAGATGGAGAGTATCTCATGCACGATAAACAGTTTAAACCTCCTGAATTAATCATACTTTTGGAAGGTTCGCTTGTTGTAACATCAAAGAATCATTTCATCATGCGTCTGAATCATCCTGGAGATATCTTTGGTGAGATGTCTATTATTTCAGATAATCCAAATTCTTATGCAGACGTAATTTCAGAAGAAGATTCTCTAGTAGTAATTTTTCCGAAACACCTTTTTAAAGTTTCTGAAGAGGACACAAAAGTTTCTATTGTATATTATCTTTTTGCACACATTCTTGCAGAAAAACTAAGACACGTTACTGCACGTTCACAGCTGAATAATAGCGCCCGCCTAAACAAAGAGCCTATTCCGCTGATTGGCATCCTTGATTCTGACAAACAGTCAAGAAAGAAAATAAAATCAACTCTAGAAAAGATCTGGATAAATTCTAGAGTAATAGAAATAGACTCTTATCATAATTTTTTTGAAAAACCATTTGAAAATAATTTTGATTTTATAATTACTGATCCAGAAATGATTATTCGAGGCTCTTCGCAGAAAGATGAAATCAGAAACATGATAGAAATCTGCAGTTCGCATATGGCACCAATGTTGGTCATAAGTCAATATTGTGAAAAATTGAAGAACAGACAATTCCTCTCAGAACTTGGTGTCACTGATTTTTTGACAAAGCCTTTTTCAACGTTTGACCTACAACATCTTCTCAGCAAATTCCGTAAAGACCATTACATCCTGCAAGAGCTAAAAAACGTCGAGATCGTGGCTGATACAGATAGACTTACTGGACTAGCCAACCGCCGAAGGATGGATGAATTTCTGGAAGCAATCTTCAATCTTTTCCCAGAAGAGAAGCAACCGTTTTCTCTTATCATCGCAGATGTGGACCAATTTAAACAATACAATGATGCACATGGACATCAACTTGGTGACATAATACTAGCTTCAGTCGCCGCCATTATTAAAAAATGCATCCGCAGAGGTGACCTGGCGGCACGGTTTGGCGGAGATGAATTTGTTGTTATTTTACCCAACTGTGATAAAGAGAATGCTGTGCTGATTGCAAACAAAATACGGGTGGATATTGCTAAGGATAAATTCAAATATCAACAGCAACAACTTGGAAAACAAACGTGTACTTTTGGAGTTGCGACTTTTCCAGAGGACGCAGATACCACGGAACTACTACTAAAAAAAGCTGACGATAGTTTATATAAAGGTAAATCAGACGGAAGAAATAAGGTGATTGCCGTCAAACCGCTTTAATTTTTTGGCTAGTGCAAATTTTCTTCTTAAAATATAAACAAAATTTGAGGCCTAATGTATAACATAATGCTCATTAATATTTCATAGTAACAAATTCCAATAAATTACCCCAAGCGAGAAATCAAAAACTGGACTCGCAAAAAGTGATTGATATAATTATATTTTATTGTCAAACTAATTATAAGCAAGGACAAACTTTAGGATGTTTACAATTGCAACATTAATAATTATCTAAAGAATGGATTAAGGTCTTGCAAAAAACTTCAAGTTAACGCATTATGATAGGGTTTAGCGGTAGTAAATTTACATACTGTGTAACTAAATTCTTGACAAGATTAGAGAAAAATAGATAGAGATAAAAATGAATACCAAATTTGCCAGAAAAGAAGATTTTTACAACGGTACAACCCCACGAGTCTGGTGGATAATAGATGCAGAAGGTCAGACTTTAGGCCGGATGGCAACAAGAATTGCGCATGTTCTTAGAGGGAAACATAAAGCATTATTTTCACCACACGTTGATACAGGAGATTTTGTTATTGTAGTTAACGCAGATAAAGTACATGTTAGTGGAAAGAAAGAAGAAGACAAAATGTATTACCATCATACAGGTTATCCAGGTGGAATTAAAAGTGCTAAATACTATGAATTAAAGGAAAAGCATCCTGAGCGCATCATAGAAGGTGCTGTCAAAGGTATGTTGCCAAAAAATGCTCTAAATAGACGTTCCATGCAACGTTTAAAAGTTTACATAGGTTCGGAACACCCTCACGAATCTCAGCAACCTCAGAACCTTAATATTTGACCTATGGCAAAAAAAACTACTGTTCAGTACTACGGAACCGGTCGCCGGAAAGACTCTGTAGCCCGCGTTTACCTCCGTCCAGGAAAAGGTAACATAGTTATTAATAAAAGATCTGTTGGAGATTATTTTGGTAGGGAGACACTCAAAATGGTTCTTCGTCAACCTCTTGAGCTAACTGAATCTATTGATAAATTTGACATTTTTATTAACGTACACGGCGGCGGATTATCAGGTCAGGCTGGGGCAATACGACACGGTATATCCCGAGCTTTGCTACTCGCGATTGAAGACTCACGAGATGTACTCAAAAAAGCAGGGATGTTGACTCGTGACTCGCGCAAAGTTGAGCGGAAAAAATACGGTCAACCAGGCGCACGCAAAAAATATCAATTTTCAAAACGCTGATTTCTTATTTTTTTTATAACTGCTGAGTTTAGTAAAATATAGGGGTGATTCACCTTGTAAAGTACTTTTGAACTTGGCTGTTAAAAAAGAGGACTCTGCATCGCTTTTCCAAGCCGCATGGTCACAATTCTCTTCATATTTTGGACATTGGGTTCGATATTTATTACTCTCAATGTTTTCCGACCTCTCGCCAAGCGTTCAAATTCATCATTCCAAGTAATTCTTGTTTCATTTGTAATGAGTTGGCTGGTTGGAGACTTGCTGCCTCAGTGGATTATTCTTAATACTGGTATCATTCTTCTATTTTCATTTTCTGATATTTTAAACCAACCTCTTGGATGGGCTGGACTTCTAGTTCATCTTAGCGGATGGATCATTTTGATGCTTCGTCTCTGGATAATTCTATATCTACCTGAGCGACTTGAGCATAAGATGGAAGAACAGTTAGGTGTTCAATGGAACAAAAAATATCCACGGCCGCTTGTTCCCCGTAACATCCTCGAAATTGACTGGGAGTGCTGGTTTAATCCAAACACCGTATTCGACGATCCACGCATCGAAATAATTCGTGATCAGGTTTTTTATAATGAAGCAGGAGTTCAGCTAAAACTTGATATTTACCGACCACTTAACACAAAAAAGAAACATCCGGGGATACTTCAAATTCACGGCGGTGCTTGGATTACTGGCAGTAAACGACAAGCTTCTTTTTTAATGACACGAATGGCTGCACGAGGCTGGGTTTGTTTTTCGGTCAGCTACCGTTTCAGTCCGGACATAATTTTTCCGGAACACTTAATTGATGTAAAACGTGCTTTGCGATGGATTAGAAATAATGCGGAAGAACACGGACTGGATCCAGATTTCATCGTTACGACTGGAGGCTCTGCAGGTGGACATTTAGCAGCAATGATGGCACTCACACAAAACCGAGTGGAATTTCAACCAGGCTTTGAGAAGATGGATACCAGCATTCATGGTTGTGTACCTATTTATGGTGTTTTCAATTTTCATGATCCTTTTGAAAATCAGACTCCCTATCCTGCAAAAGCAAGAGTATTGAAAATGCTATGCGGAGGGACTCCAAAAAAACAGCATGATCGTTATGAGCAAATTACACCCGCTAACTGGATTTCCGGAAAGGCTCCCCCATTTTTACTGATTCAAGGCGAAACAGACGCACTGGTTTCAACTTCAGAAACGTACTCATTTTGGGAGGCTCTAAAGGCCCACAAAGTTCCTAATTCAGCATTTTTAAGTTTACCTCTAGTACAACATGCATTTGACATTTTACCTTCTTTAACGGCACAGTGTATAATACCAACAATAGAGCGATACTTAATTATGCTTCACGAAAATCATCTCTACAATTCAGGAAAAAAATGAAATCTGCAGAAAATCAAATTCCCGAAAGTCTATCTTCAAGTGAAGACTTGGTTATTCGAAATGAAGAAAATAGTGTTGTTACTTTAACCCTCAACCGCCCGAAACAGTTTAACGCATTGTCTGAAGCAATGTTGAAAATACTGCAACGTGAACTAGACTCCATCTCAAATAATGAAAATTTGCGATTAGTAATTTTGCAAGGTGCAGGCAATGTCTTCTCTGCCGGACATGATTTAAAAGAAATGATTGCCAACCGTAAAGAAGAGTACTATCAAAATCTGTTTCTACAGTGCAGCAAGATGATGATGACTCTAAATCGAATGCCTCAGCCAATCATTGCCAAAGTACATGGGATTGCAACTGCGGCAGGTTGTCAACTGGTAGCAGCCTGTGATTTAGCGGTGGCGGCGGAGGGGACAAGATTTGCGACTTCTGGAATCAATGTCGGTCTTTTTTGCTCGACTCCTGCGGTTCCAGTTAGTCGAAATATCTCACGCAAACGGGCAATGGAATTATTGCTTACAGGTGAATTTATAGATGCTGAAACAGCTCTCAACTGGGGTTTGCTTAATCGTGTTGTTCCAGTGAGAAAAATTGATGAAGAAACCCAAAAGCTTGCGGAAGCAATTCTATCAAAATCATCGTTGGCTGTTTTCACCGGAAAGAAAATGTTCTACAAACAACTCGAACATAAGATGGAAGATGCATATACTTTTGCCGGAAAAATAATGGCCTGCAACATGATGGCGGAAGATGTTTCTGAAGGCGTGGACGCATTTATCAACAAACGTCAGGCTGTATGGAAAGGTTGTTAATAAAAGGAATTAACAAATCGCTGCCCCTTTTTAGTATCATAAGAAAGTTGTTTTTTAGAGAAATGTTGGAGTCTGATAAATAGTTTGCTTTTTTTTATAAACGCACATCTGAATTTCAACATATAAGGTGAAGCCTAGTGAATATGCAAAATAAGAATAAGCGACCAGAAATGACAAATGCTGGAATAGCAGCATCATATCCTGTAAGCGTTACGGATGAATTTGGTAACACTCGCAAAACGCATATCACCGGCGAACGCCCCTTGACAATCTACATTGACAAACAGGAAATTGTTACACTAATGACTTTGGGTAAATTCCCAGAATTGCTGGTAATGGGTTACCTGCACAATCAGGGTTTTATTAAAACCGTGGCAGAAATAAAAGCTGTGCAAGTCGATTGGGACATCGAATCGGCGACGGTAGTCACAACAAATGGCAGTGATAATTGGGATGAAAAACTAAAGAAACGTACCGTAACCTCCGGATGCGGTCAGGGCACCGTGTTCGGTAATATAATGGAAGATTTAGAAAATATAAATCTGACAAAACCAAGTTTAGTACAATCTTCTTTTTATCGACTATTACATAATATTCGTTTATACAATGATGTTTACAAAAAATCCGGAGCAGTACATGGATGCGCTTTATGTAGAGGTGAAAACATCGAAATTTTTATTGAAGATGTTGGTCGCCACAACGCGACAGACGCCATTGCGGGACATATGCTACTAGAAGGTATAGACGGTGAAGATAAATCTTTTTATACTACCGGGCGTCTGACTTCAGAAATGGTAATTAAAGTAGCACAAATGGGAATTTCAGTTTTATTTTCACGTGCTGGAATCACGCAAATGGGATTTGAACTCTCAAAAAAACTAGGCGTAACTACAATCGCCCGAGCTGGGGGTAAACATTTTCTTGTTTACAACGGTGCGGATACATTGATTTTTGACGCAAAACCTCCGGGAAAAACTGCTACTTGATTTGAAGGTTCAACAAACCATAGTTAGGACAGTCACCGTAAATAACAACAGAGGATAGCTTAATTAGAAGTATAGCCGAGAAATATTTTAAGAGACGTTTTAGCCGGTTAAACAAGACGCTTAATATCTGCAGCTTAAAAAATAATATATTTTATCTTACAACAAAGGAAATAGCTCTCATGACAAAAACATCCAATATTTAACTTTGGTAAAGCAATAATTTTATTAATTGGCTGTAAAGATTATTAAACAATATTATTCTTTATTAATGAATAAGTAGATATATGTAACTAAAAACATAATCCAAGTAATCACTTTTGACTGAATTAGAGCAATACAAACAAGAGGTGCGTGAGCGTCTTAAGAAGGTTTTCAAGGCATCTGGAAAATCAAGCCGCGCTTTTTCGGAGAGCATTGGATTGAAGCCAACTTCTTTCCACAAAGTCTTGACAGGTCCAGCAGGGTTGACAATTCCTCTGGCAAACTCAATTGAGTTGAAACACGGATACCGTGCAGAATGGATCTTGAACGGCAAAGGAAATATGAAAGTTTCTAAACGCAGCCAGCTTTCACCTTTGGAAATTTGTTTCCTGGATGTTTCATTCTCAAGTTCTCAAAAATGGAGCATACTTGAATTGTTGATTTTTGAAAAACTAAATAAAAATATTGATGATCAATACTGGAAAAATCTAAGAGAAAGGGTGGATTCAAAGATCGCTGATTCTAAAAGATCAGTTTCCCAACTCAATCTGGAGCGAATCTCGCAGGTTTTTCGTGAACTCAGAGAAGAAGAAAAGACTTGTATTGAAAACCATGACACACAGGGGCAAAATAAATATGCATTACTGACCCAAACTCTGTTGCTAGCAACTTATTTTGCAGATAAATGGTATGATGTAAAAAACGAGTGTGCTGAGTATCAAGAATTGCAAACAGAAGATAATCTATCCGATTTTGAAAAACTACATTCTTATATTAATTCTTTAAAGGAAGAGATTAGAGAGTAAAAAATAATTTGGATGTTTATAGTAGACCAAACTATTAGATAAGTAATTCATCATTCATGTTTTATTTTTTTGGATCTAATCTTTTTTTTGCAAAATACTTTTTAATGTGTATTTCAAAAAAACTTACTTATTCATTCCAGCGGAAGAATGAATTTAAATGATTTAGGTGTTTTTTTTTGGTAGCGGAAAATGTTTTGTTGGAACTTTTTAAATTTTCTTTAATTAATCGCTTGCTAAAAATATGAAACGAGATTTAATTACGCGTTTCCAAATTAACGCTTTAAAAAGTTCTGTTTGATAAATTCAGCTATTTCAGCAATATCATTTAAATCCAAAACGGGCAGCTGATTTATTTCGTCTGTTGGCAGATCTGTCGCTAATGCAATTATGCTGGAGTCATTTGGGTATAAAAAAGGTTTGCCCTCACTTGGCCTATGAAGTTCAATCTTTGGTAGCGTTTCATGCTTAAAACCCTCAACTAAAACTAAATCCAACTCACTGAGAGACAAATGTCGCAACAACTCTTCCAGTGATGGGTCACCTTTCCTTTCAGGAGACTCATGTACAAGTGCCCATCGTTTGGCTGAAGCGACCATCATTTCGTATGCTCCTGCTTTCCGCAACTCATAACTGTCTTTACCCGGATGATCAATATCAAAATGATGATGAGCATGTTTTACCAATCCTACTTTTAAACCATTTTCATTTAAAATAGGAATCAATCTTTTCAGCAAAGTTGTTTTTCCGGTTCCGCTATAAGCACAAAATCCAAGGAGTGGAGGAGCTGTTTCAAACATATAAAAAATACTCTTTAATTTAGCTCAATATTTTATCTAGAAAAACTTTTGTAAAATGATGGACTGTTCGAAATTAAGTTTCTATCAATTTCCCATTCACGAGTTCGAAATGCATATCGGCTAGTCCATCAAAATATTGTGGTACATGGCTGGTGATAACAATTGAAGTACCAGTTGATTTCAAAAATTGCATTGAATGACAAGCATGCTCCCTTGATTGACGATCCATGTTGGAAACCGGTTCATCCAACAATAGTACCTTTGGTTTCAAAATACATGCACGTGCAAAAGCTACACGCTGTTGAACCCCGCCGGACAAAGTATTTGCCTGTTTTTTTGCAAATTCAGTCAGTCCTGACAATTCAAGCGCCTTCTTTACAGATTTTCTACGCTGCTCGCGAGTCATAGTATTAAATCGCAAACCATAAGCAATATTAGATTCTACAGTAGTGCTGAACAAAAAGGCCTGTTGATGCAGGTAGATAATTTTCTTACATATATCAGGCATAATTTTTTCCCAGCTATGTGACTTTCCAGAAAATTCTATTTCAGCTTTTTCTGGTTTTTCAAGTCCAGCGATTATTTTCAGCAAAGTTGTTTTTCCACATCCGTTTTTTCCGGTGATCAGGGTACACTTTTCGGGATAAAGTGACAAATCAACTTTCCTCAGAATTTCAACTTTAGCAAAAGTTTTTTGAATACCATGAAAAACAAACAACGGTTCGGTCATGTATTCCCTCCATTTTTGCTCTGAATATAACTCAACAATGCAGTTAGCAGAAAAGCGAGAGATAATAATACAAAACCCAACGCGATCCCCTGCGCAAATTCTCCTTTACTGGTTTCAAGTGCAATTGCAGTAGTAATGTTGCGAGTATATCCCATGATATTCCCACCAACCATCATCGATATTCCTACTTCCGAAATAACCCTACCAAATCCTGTAAGGACTGCAGCTAGTAAACCATATCGTACCTCATAAAATATAGTTAGGATTATGTGCCACCTAGGCGCACCCAGGGTACGGGCTGTTTCCCATACCCTGACGTCAGCTGCCTGAATTGCCGCATAACCCAATGCAACCAGAATTGGGAAGCACAAAATCATCTGTCCAATTACCATGGCACTTTGAGTAAATAATAACCTTAAATCACCAAAAGGTCCTTGACGAGTCAACAATACATATAGGAATAATCCTACTACAACAGTTGGCACAGAAAGCAGTGAATTAAAGAAAGCAAGAATAATTCTCACTCCAGGATAATTGCCATAGGCCAAACTGAAGGCCAGCAACAGGGCTAAAGGCGTGGTTAAGGAAATTGCTTTAATTGAAACCGAAAATGAAAGCAAGACGATTGCCCATAATTCTGCATCACCGTATAACAGTAATTGCAAAGCTTGTTGTATAGTTGAAAGTAATCCTTCCATTTCAGTTATTAATTGCAGTTGGAAAAAACAAAGGTTGACCTTTCATACGGAAATTCTTGATAAGATTTTGACCTTCAACGGATGTCAACCAGGCTATCAGTGACATAGCGCCAAGATAGTTGATAGTTGGATAACGTTCAGGATTAACCGCGATTACGCTGTATGGATTAAATAATAAAGAATCTCCTTCTACATATAATTTAAGCGACAACTTTGAACGCATAACTAGCCATGTTCCTCGGTCAGTAATAGTATAAGCATTCAATTCATTCGCCATTTGCAGTACACGTCCCATACCTTGTCCTACTTCTCGATACCATGAAAGATCAGGTTTCAACTTTGCTTTTTTCCAGAGATGTACTTCCTTTTTGTGAGTACCGGAATCATCACCACGCGAAACAAACAAATATTTCCCATGGGCTATGTTGTGAAGACTTTCCAGTACATCATGTTGTCCTTGAATTTTTGCTGGATCATTATCAGGACCGACAATCACAAAATCGTTGAACATAATACTACGACGATTTAATCCATATCCTGCATCAACAAAGCGCATTTCTTCTTTTGGTGCATGAACAAGTACAACATCCACATTACCGTCCTGCCCCATACGAAGTGCCTGCCCAGTGCCAACAGCAAGGACATGCACCACATTTCCCGTTCTCTTTTCAAAATACGGGATTATAACTTTAAGCAGACCAGAATTTTCGGTGCTGGTTGTCGTTGCTAATTTGATAGGTTCTCCCTTAACAAGCCCTACTAGAAAAATGTAAAATAGAAATGAAAAAAATATTTTATTCATTAACAATTCAAAATATGTGTAATTATGACAAATTGGGAAATTCCCTCTAAGTTAAAAACTAAAAAAAATTAAGAATTTTGAAGGAGGTCTTTATTCATCATAGAGCCAGACAAGTACTTCATCACCTTCCGCAAATCCTTCTGATTCTTGCTCAGTCAACAAAAATGCATCGGCTTCCGTGGTAGACGATAGTATTGAAGCGCCACCGGCAGCGATAAAAAAGGCCCTATTTTTTTTAATTCGGAGACGTACATATTCAATGCGCCCAATTTGCGAAGATATTTTAGTAGCAAGTTTTACAATTTTTTTACGGTAAGGCCAATCTTCTGAACGCCCACTCATTAGTCTGAGTGATCGTCCAACAAAATAATCATATGCAGATAAACATGAGACGGGGTTACCTGGAAGCAAAAAAACTTTTTTCACGTCACAGTTTGATTTTCCTGGAATAAGCCCAAATCCTGTTGGAGCTGCTGGACGCATAGGTATTCCATGTACCAATAATTCTCCAAGTTCATCTAGAAGAGTTGGACCATGATCCTCAATACCTACAGACGTTCCACCGGTGACGCATAATAGATCAGCATTGGATTCAATTAAATGCTTACGAAGTAAATCGCGTTCATCCGGAAGCTGATGAACTGCATTTAAAAGACCACCATCACGTTTAATCAGGGGCGAGAGCATCGCCGAATTTGAATCAATTATTTTTACTCCGCGAGCTTGTTCTATAGGCTTCAGTAATTCGTCCCCAGTAATCAATAATTCGACTTCAGGTTTACGTAATACTTTAACACTTTTCAAACCAATACTGGTTAATAATCCTATGTCCTGCGGACGGAGGACACGACCACTCTTGAGTAAAGACTGGTTTTTTTTAATATCTTCACCAATTTGCCCTACATTTTTTCCAGGAGTTACTGAATCCAAAATTTGTATTTTATTGTCAAATAATTCAGCATTTTCTGCAATCAAAACTGCATTTGTTCCTTTTGGGAGAGGCCCCCCAGTCATAATACTCAAAGCTTCTCCTGACTGAACTTCTGCGTCATATGTATCTCCAGGAGTAAGTTGCCCGACAATTCGAAACATTAACGGATTGTAAGTAGAGGCACCAAAAGTGGACTCAGCATCCAGTGCATACCCATCCATCGCTGATCGAGCAAAGTTTGGTACGTTTACATTTGAAATTATTTCTTGAGCCAGAGTCCGACCGCTTGCTTCAGAAGTAAGAATCTCTTCGGAAGATAGCAAATGTGAGTGTTCTTTGATCAATTCAAGCAATTTTTTCACAGGCGTACGCTTAAGAAAACCACGCATGCGAATGTCAGCTTTTGACTTCATTTAAACCTACTGTGTTCAAGGAATTAAATTAAAATTTGAGACTAGTCAAATTCAGACTCAAAATCTTCACTAAGGTTATATTATGGGCATTTGTGAAAATAAAATAACACAGGCTTGTAGGTTAATCAATTGGACACAAAAAATTTAATGAAAACACATTTATATAGCATTCATAATTCTTTCACAAAAGCAGTAAGACGAGCAAAATTACTATTTAATAAGAGGAAGGATTATTGTTGCACCACAAAAAATGCATTTGGACCCGTGCAGAAATCTGTTTGGATCTCTTGGTGATAAACGAAAACGATTATTTTTCCACCGACCATTTCCACAAACTCAAAGCGCCATTCGTTTGTTTTTTGCTGAAATTCACGCCGAAGAATTTTAAACCTCTTCATTTCCCTTATTAAAACATATGCTACCGTAGGATGATGCTCCGACTCCTGGGAACTTCCATATATACCTGTGACCCTATATTCAGTTTCTTGATTCACTGCTTTTTCACAAAAATTTTTCCCCTTTTCTGATGACTCAGATGCCTGAACAAAAGACCCTGAAAAAATGCATAAAACTGCAAAAAACAAACGCATCATTCACTCTAACAATATAGGGGTAACTTTCACTTTGTCTCCTACCAAATCAATCTGATGAAATGAAGATTTTTGTCCTGAATAAATCCTTGATGTAGAGGATGCGGAATTAAGCAACAAAAGTTCCGGGGAAGATCCTCTTAATAGCCGATGTTGCCAGTTTCGGTGAATGTGTCCATGAAGGTAAAGGCGAATGTTTGGATAACGCATCATCCACTCCCGAACTGGGACAAGATTGTAGAGTTCATGGGAATGATCCACTTCCCAGCCCACCGGAAATGTCAGAGGGTAATGATTAACAATGATAAAACGAGTTTTTTCCGGTAAATTACCCAACAGATTTTCTGTAGCTTGAATTGTACTACGGCGTACAGTACCTGAGGCAGTAAACAAGTCATTAGGGTGAGCACTGTCCCAACCTACTATTACCCAGTCTGAGTTTAGCTTCTTCACATGAATTTCTTCTTCTCCAAAGAATTCTCCAAAATGTTGTTTATAATAATCTTTAGCTTTGTTTTGCCTCACATAACGATCATGATTCCCAGGAATTATGGTGACACGTTTCCTATCTTTGAGAAGAGGTCCCAATGTCTCTCTCGCTAAAGCAAATTCAGCTTCCAGTGAAAGTTGGGTCAAATCTCCGCTGATTACCAGATGATCCCATTTCATGTTTTGAATTTGACCTACTAACATCTTTGCTCTTTGAAGAGGGTATTGTCTGGCACGGCGGAAAAGCAAATTTGCCACACCTAAAATTCTTTTAGATCCGCAATCTTGAAAATTTTGCGGATATGTGTGGAAATGAAGGTCTGAAATGTGTATTATTGTTTGTCTCATAAATGTTATTAAATCTGTTCGGCTGATAGATCGTTTTGGCTTTGAAATTAGACTTCCGGATTTAGTTTTAGTTTGATTTGTTTTGCAGAAAAAAAACATTTTGAGCAGAATGCCTTTTTATTGTATTGTTCGCAAGCGTTCTTTTTAATGCGGGGACGCTGACTGTTTTTTATCAATCACAAACTCAGGAGAGGATTAATGGTCCTATTACTTTTTGCATCAGCATTTCTAGGTTTAGGAATAGCTCTTATTTACTATATCAAAGTTTCAAGTATTCCAATAACACAAGGAATAGAAAACACTGAAGAAGCAGAAAAACTAACAAAAATTCACGGTGCAATTGCCAGAGGAGCAATGGCATTTCTTAAAGCTGAGTACAAGTACATGGTATACTTCATGGCGGGATTTGGGATTTTGATCGCACTTTTGATTGATGATCCACATACACCAGATGTTAATGAAGGACTTTACACTGCAATCTCATTTCTACTAGGCTGTGTAATTTCTATCCTGTCGGGATTCATCGGGATGAGAATTGCAACTATTGGCAACGCAAGAACTACAACTGCCGCAAAAAATTCAATCGCGGATGCCTTTTATGTCGCACTAAACTCTGGTGCTGTAATGGGTTTCGGCCTAGTCGGTCTAGCAGTTTTGGGACTTGTCGGTATTTACCTAGTACTTGATGCCCTTATCCCGGGAATAGAAAAACATATTTTGATGGAAGTCATGGCAGGTTTTGGACTTGGCGGCTCTTCCATTGCACTCTTCGCACGTGTCAGTGGTGGTATTTTTACTAAAGCCGCAGATGTAGGTGCTGACCTTGTCGGAAAAGTTGAACAGGGTATCCCGGAAGATGATCCACGCAATCCGGCTGTAATTGCAGACAATGTTGGAGACAATGTAGGTGATGTCGCGGGAATGGGTGCTGATTTATTTGGTTCCTGCGCTGAAAGCACATGTGCAGCTCTAGTCATTGGGGCAGTTGCTTTTGCCACTAATCTGGAAGCTCTTTTATTTCCAATTTTAATTTCTGCAGTTGGAATTCCAATCAGTCTTCTTACTATGTTTACTGCACAAGTGAAGAAAGAGGAGGACGTTGCACCTGCATTAAAAAGACTGCTAATTGTTGCTACTGGTTTGAGTGCGATTGCAATGTATTTTGTTTCCATGTGGGCACTGCCGGAAAGTTTTGAAATAAACGGTGAGGTTTATACAAACATGGGTGTTTTTCTTTGCTACTTGACAGGTGCTGTTGCAGGGTTACTTGTTGGTTTACTGACCGAATACTATACTTCCCATGATTTCAAACCAGTTCAGGAAGTAGCAAAAGCCTCTGAAACCGGTGCAGCAACCAACATCATTTTCGGTCTCGCTCTTGGTTACCAAAGTGCCGCCGGTTCAATCCTACTTTTGGGTGCAAGTATTTTTATCCCCTTCACAATGGCAGGTATGTACGGAGTCGCAGTTGCAGCAATCGGTATGTTGAGTACATTGGTAGTTGGATTGACAATTGACGCTTACGGACCGGTTGCTGATAATGCAGGTGGAATTGCAGAAATGACAGGCATGGGAGAAAATATCCGGGACCGTACCGATGTGCTGGATTCAGCAGGTAATACAACTGCAGCAATCGGAAAAGGGTTTGCTATTGGATCTGCTATTCTAACTTCCCTCGCTCTTTTTTCAGCATTTTTAACACGGGCGGACCTACTAGATCCTGAAGCAAAAATCATGGACAGTATCAACCTACTTGATCCACTTGTACTAACAGGTTTGTTTGTCGGAGCGATGCTGCCTTTCCTATTTTCAGCAATGACCATGAAGTCTGTTGGGAAAGCTGCTTTTGATATGATTGAGGAAGTACGCAGGCAGTTCAAAACAATTCCGGGAATCATGGAAGGAACCGCTGAACCAGATTATGAAAAATGTGTCGGAATATCGACAGAGGCTGCTCTTCGTGAAATGATTCCGCCTGGCATTCTGATCATGGGGACACCACTTTTGGTGGGTTTCCTGTTTGGAGTTCCTGCAGTTGCAGGAATTTTAGCTGGTTCGCTTGTTTCCGGAGGAGTGCTTGCAATTGCTTCAGCTAATTCTGGAGGAGCATGGGACAATGCAAAAAAATACATTGAAAAAGGCAACCTAGGTGGAAAAGGCACTGAGACACACAAAGCGGCTGTTGTAGGAGATACTGTAGGAGATCCTTTCAAGGATACATCAGGGCCATCTTTAAATATACTGGTGAAACTTTCGGCTATACTCAGTTTAGTTTTTGTTCCGTTTTTCATTCAATACGGTGGTTTGTTGACCGGCTAATTTTCTAGCGGCGGACCTCCAGGTCTGCCGCTCTGCAACGCTTTTTAATCCTCCTCATCATTTTTTATAAATCTTTCTGTGGCAAATTCAAAGATTTATTTAGATCATAATGCGAGCTCTCCGTTATTGCCTGAGGCATCCGCCGCGATGACTGAAATAGGTCAAGTAGCATTTGCCAACCCTTCAAGTCCACATTGGGCAGGACGTGAAGCACGAATTTTACTAGAAGAATCCAGGGAAAAGCTAGCTCAAGCTTTGGGCACAAAACCTCAGGAAATATTCTTCACCAGCGGAGGTTCTGAAAGCAACAATACGGTCCTACGACAGTTATTAACGACTTCCGCAGAAAAGCATTTAATCAGCTCAACCATTGAGCATCCTTCCGTGCTTGAAACTTGCCGAATTCTTGCAGAACAAAAAAATATTCAATTTACAGAACTGACCGTTGATTCAAATGGAACTATAGATGCGGAAAATCTAAATGAAGCCATCCGCCAGGAAACAGCTTTGATTTCACTGATCAGCGCAAACAACGAAACTGGAAAACTTCAATCAATAGAAGAATTAACCAAAATTGCTAAGCAATATCAAATTCCTTTTCACACTGACCTTACTCAGGCATTCGGAAAAATCCAGCTTGATTTAAGTAAATCCAGAATTGATTATGCGACCGCGACAGCACATAAACTTGGAGGGCCACGTGGCATAGGATTACTTTACGTTAGAGAGGGCACTCCATTTCAGCCCCTGATAACTGGTGGGAAACAGGAACGTGCACGACGGGCAGGTACAGAAACTGTAAAGCTTGCCGTTGGTTTTGCAAATGCAGTCGAATGGTATCTTAACAATCAATACAAACTTCGTGAGCAGTTTTTAATATTCAGAAAGTCAGTTTTAGATGAAATTGCAAAACTCGATGGTATTTTCATCAACACAGATATTAAAAATAGTTTGCCACACACACTAAACTTTGGCTGTGATGGAATAAGTGCAGAAAGTTTATTGATTTCTCTGGATATGGACGGAATAGCGGTTTCAACCGGATCGGCCTGTTCTTCAGGAGCTATGGAAGCAAGTCACGTCCTCTTAGCAATGGGGCTCTCCCATGCCGATGCAAAATCAAGTATACGGGTCAGTTGGGGTTGGTCCACAACTCAAGCAGAAATTGATCATTTTTGTGCGAGATTGACTCATCATATCGTACGTTTAAAGGCAAAACTATAAACTAAATTTACATAATTCATATGTATTTTGCCAAGCAAAATAAAATTAAAATTATAATATCTTTATACTCTATCTTTTGCAGTTTAGTCTTAATTTTTTTGTTAATCAGTAGTTGTGCTAATTCCCTAAATGAGGAAAACTATTTGGCATGTAAAAAAAATATAGAGACAGACCGTCAAACAGCAAGGGAAGGTGCCTATAGTTATAAATCACAGTCTTATGAAGAGTGCCGTGCTCCTGCCATTTACCGCATTTCTGAAGAATAAACTTTGATTTTTTTTTCTTGAACATCAAAGTATTTGCGTATTTTTCAAACTCTTGTTAATATTTGGCTGACATTAAAAAATTTTGACAAATTCGATTTTAAGAGAATGAATTAGAGAGGATTTAATATGAAAGAACGATTTTTCTCCGGATTAATTATTCTTGCCCTCGGAACAATGTTTTCGGCGGTTCTCTTTGCAAAGGGAGACAAGGAAAGAGGGAGAGCAAAGTATAAAGTATGTGTAGCTTGTCATGGAGAAAATGGTGGCGGAAAGAAAATAAATAATGCTCCTAAAATATCTGGTCAAATGTCATGGTATTTAGAAAGACAACTTTACAATTTTAAGAATGGTATACGTGGATCACATGCAAAAGATATTATTGGGATGCAAATGAGAACGATGGCGATACATCTCGAAAATGATGAGGATATTGAAGACGTAGTTGCTTACATCAGCAGTCTAAGCGGACGTGGCAAACACATTGGTATATCAGGTGACATCAAGGCCGGGGAATCATCCTATGCTGTATGTGTCAGCTGTCACGGTGCAAACGGTGAAGGTAACAAAGCATTGAACGCACCGAAAATTGCTGGACTCCCTGACTGGTATGTTGAAAGACAATTGAATAATTACAAAAGTGGAATCCGAGGTGTTAATGCCAAAGATGTCTACGGCCAACAGATGAGACCAATGGCAATGACTCTTGCCAACGATGAAGCCGTGCGGAACGTAACAGCCTATATTGCATCTTTAAAAGAAATTCCAAAAGCACAACCTGTTGCTGCAAAATCAAGTAAACCCGTAACTGTTCTAACAAAACCTGTCAGTGAACCTCTTTATGCTACCTGTGCTTCATGCCACGGTTCTGAAGGGGAAGGAAATCAAAAACTAGGAGCCCCACGTTTGGCCGGACAGGATGGGTGGTATATTGAAAGACAACTACGAAACTGGCGTGATGGAATCCGCGGTACACACAATGAAGATCTCTATGGAATGCAAATGCGTCCAATGGCAATTTCTTTGGTCGATGATTACGCAATCAAAAAAGTGGTAAATTACATCGGTACGCTAAAGGGAGCACTATTAAAGCCAACTATTAACGGGAACATTGATTCTGGAAAAACAAGTTATATGACATGTACAGCATGTCACGGCGCACAGGGAGAGGGGAATAAAGCTTTGAATGCACCCAAAATTGCTGGCCTACCTGATTGGTATATCGCAAGGCAACTTCGAAGTTTCAAAAAAGGAATCCGGGGAAGCCATGAAAAAGATATCTATGGAATGCAGATGCGACCAATGGCAATGAGCCTGGCAAATGATGAAGCCATTGAAAATATTGCTTCATATATATCAACTTTTTCTGCAGGAGTTTCTATGGCTTCTAATGAAAGTACTGAACCATTACCAACAGCGACTGCAGCTGTGACTAATTCAGGATCTGCCGAAAAAGGTAAAACTTTGTACGCAGCTTGCGTATCATGTCATGGAGCAGACGGTGCCGGGAACAAAGCACTGAACGCACCAAGAATTGCTGGACAAAAAGAGTGGTACACTGCACGTCAGTTATCAAATTTCAAATCTGGAATACGTGGATCTCATGAGAAAGACGTATATGGAAAACAAATGCGCCCAATGTCTATGACACTTGTTAATGAACAAGCTGTTAATGATGTATCAGCATATGTTAGCACCTTGAAAGGCCCCGCAGCTAGTCCAACTATAGATGGCGATGTAGCAGCAGGGAAAGCTGCTTATGCTGTTTGTGCTTCCTGTCATGGAGCTAAAGGTGAGGGGAACGAAGCATTAAACGCTCCAGCTATTGCTGGTCAACAGGACTGGTACCTTGCTAGACAACTATATAACTTTAAAAATGGAATTCGTGGTTCAGACCCGAATGATAATTATGGTCAGCAAATGCGACCTATGGCAATGGCATTGGCAGATGAAGATGCGATAAACAATATAGCAGCATTCATCTCTACACTTAAGTAATATAATTTGGTTAATTTCCTAACAAACTATTGAAAAATTAAAATTGAATCGCTTTTCATTGGCAATAAGATAATTAAAAATTTACTGAGGTTAAAATAGAAATTAAGTTTAATTCCTAAAAAATTTTATACGGTTAAGATAAATTATCTTTATTAAAAAAATCCAATTAATAAAAGAGGCGATTCCTGGTTATTTAATATTTATTTAATGATTATTTAAATTAATGTTTAAACATTTTTTTTTTATATTATGTCTAATTTTTCTACCTTTTTACTCATGGAGTCTTGCAAATATAAATGAGTCATATCCCAATCCAGAACTGAAAGCAAACGAAGTTGTAAGTCTCCAACTTTTGGCAATGCAGCATAATGATGACTCTAACCATGGTATTGAAGTCACATTCCGCTTTGCTTCTCCACAAAATAAACTTCAGACTGGTCCATTAAGTCGTTTTATAATGCTTGTCAGAAACATATCGTACAGATCTTTACTTAATCATCATGAAGCTAATTTTCTTAACTTAAAGGTTGATGGGAACAAGGCCGTTCAGGATGTAATAATTACTACCTCAAAAGGTTATCGTAAGGGATTTCGCTTTCTACTATCGTTACAGAAAGGTAAGCAATTCAAAGATTGTTGGATGACAGATGCAGTTATTCCTTTTGCAATTAAAGAGACTTAGAAAAAATCCTTTAGTTCAATATATTTAAACTAAATACAAAATAAATGAGCATAATTAATTAAATATTTATTTGCCTATTGATTTAAAAATTGTTATAAAATTTCTATCAGCTAAATTCGCGAGTTTACTTTACAGCAAGATTTTATTAGCTGTAAGACAACTTAATATTTTACGGAAAAGCACTCAAAACATGTCATAATTTGGAATTAAGATGAAGAATCTATTTGTTTTAGTATTTACACTCACTCTCACAATTATCTTTGTTTTTAATGCACATGCTGCTGGAGACGCGGCGAAAGGTAAAGGTGCATATGCCGTTTGTCTTGCGTGTCATGGTGCAGACGGTATGGGAAACAAAGCTCTCAATGCCCCTCAAATTGCTGGCCAATCTACATGGTATCTAGAACGACAGCTGAAAAATTTTAAGACTGGTATACGTGGTGCAAATTCAAAAGACACATATGGAATGCAAATGCGCCCAATGGCTTTAACCTTGCCTAATGATCAGGCCATAGCCGATATGGCTGCCTATGTGGCAAGTATGCCCTTAAAAGCAGTCCCAGCAACTATCGAAGGAGATGTTAGTGCAGGCAAAAAGTCCTACATGCTTTGTCAATCATGTCACGGGCCTGACGGAAAAGGAAACAAGGCTCTAAACTCCCCAAGATTGGCAGGACAACATGACTGGTATCTAGTACGCCAGATAAAAAACTTCAAAGAGGGAATCCGCGGGACTAAGTCCGGAGATGTATATGGAGCGCAAATGCGACCTATGGCAATGACTCTGGCAAATGAGGAAACCATAAAAAATGTCGCGGCATACATTGCCACTCTTAAATAACAAAATAGTACCTTCCTACTTCAGGACCTCCAGATGATCAAGGTCCTTTACATTCCTGTGATCTATTTCCTGTTCTCGCACCGAGGTCAGGAGATCTTGCATAGCAAAAAAAATTAGTGTGCAGATTTTTTTAGAAAAACGAGTAAATACAAATTCGAGCGGGCGCGCCTTAGTGCTTTCCGCAGCATTATTATTAGTTCTGGTCATAAGCTGGTTCTTTTTTTTAGCTGTTGGGATCGACCCATTAGCGGCATATAATATTATCGGAGAGGAAATTTTTCTTACAAAGTACGGCTGGCAGGACCTTATGGTCAAGATGACACCTTTGTTGTTTACAGGTCTGGCTGTAGCTCTCGCCGCGCAAATGCGTCAGTGGAACATCGGGGCTGAAGGTCAATTTCACATGGGAACTTTTGCCATGACATGGTTTGCTTTAAACTTTGACGATAAGATCCCTGGGGGTATGCTTTTAGTTATGATGTTTATGATGGCTGCTATCGGTGGCGGATTATGGGGCAGCGTTCCAGGATTCCTTAAAGCACGATTCGGTGTAAATGAAATAATCTCTTCTCTCCTTCTCAATTATGTAGCTGCGGCATGGATTGACAGTTTATTGTTTGGGGCTTGGCGTGATCCTGGAAGTAATAACTTTCCAATTACCAGAGAATTCTCAGCAGCATCTGAACTCCCTACTTTTGGTAACACTTCAATTCATGCCGGGTTGATTATCGCTTTAATTTTGGTAGCGATTATCGCCTGGATTTTGTGGAAAACACAGCTTGGATTTAAAATCCGCCTTGCAGGAGAGAATCCTGATGCAGCCCGTTACGCAGGAGTAAATATCCGTACCTTAACCATCCTTGTCTTTGTGGCAAGTGGGGCTATTGCCGGCATCGCTGGATTCAGTGAAGTATCTGGAATTCATTACAGATTGCAGCAAAACATTTCTCTCGGTTATGGTTATACCGGTATCATTGTAGCCTGGCTTGCGAAAAATCATCCACTGGGTGTAATTATCAGCGCTTTTTTTATGTCTATTATTTTTGTCAGTGCAGAAGTCCTGCAAATAGAATACGGTCTACCGATTTCAATTGTTTTTCTCTATCAAGGTATTATTTTGTTTACAGTATTGGGAACAGATATTTTTACCGAATATCGTTTGCGGATAAAACGTTTA
>Ga0208410_1000300_pt1 | contig 29918 bp, 25 predicted proteins | sample ETN02SmetaG_3_FD_185787 | JGI IMG/M metagenome (GOLD analysis project Ga0208410, IMG submission 185787) | Marine microbial and viral communities from oxygen minimum zone, Eastern Pacific Ocean - ETNP2014F10-02SV257 (SPAdes) (version 2) | ecosystem: Environmental > Aquatic > Marine > Oceanic ... | reverse complement strand
TCAAATGTACCTTTAATTTTTTGATATTTAGATTTCACAAAACAACATTAATAATTTTTTTAAGCAATAACACCTAAAAACTTGACCTAGTGTTATATAACCCTGTTTTCTGTTCTACTTTTAAATCTTTTAGTATATCAGATTTTAAATTTAATCTAAAATAAAGACCTTTAGCGTATCCTGTAGGGGTCCAATCTACAAATAGCTCCCAACAGTCTATCTCTCGATATAGAGTAATATTATGTCGAACAATATCTTTATCACTAATGCTAAAACGAGCATTATAATTTAGCTTCCAATTCTGAGTGACATTGATACTGGTATTGGTATTTACCCAAAAATTTTCAATAGTATTTGAAGGATTAATTTTGTTTACAGTATAGCTAAGACCAATTCTACTTTTCCAATTATTGCTTGATAGATCATTTAAAAATTCTTTTGTTCTTTCTGAAAATTCTTTATCAGAAACTTTTGATTCTTCTTTTGTTTTTCCTCCCAAGGTAAAATTAGTTGCAAGCCTGATACCGGTTAATCTTGGAAAACTGTCTAAATCATCAATTCTCATCTGTGATTCATCATCAAATTTATAGAAATCATGCGTTAAATTTGCATCTATAGAAACACCATTTTTTAAATTACTTCTTATAGATGAGCTAATATTAGATAATTTAAATTGTTCGGCATTAAAATTATAGCCGCTTGATATCCCCCATGAAAGTATGTTTATCTTTTCTTCTTTGTCGCCATCTTTAATTTTTGCCTGAAAAACATTTCCTAGAGATAAGCTTAATTTTTTAGTGCTTGTAGTTGGTGTAGAGCCAATAATAGAGCTATTAAAATAGTCATAGTATTCATCATTAAATGATTGAAAATAATTATCATTACTTAGATAGTCTGGTGAAAAGCTAAAACGCATACTTGGTGTTATGACATGTCTTATAGATTCAATTTTATTAAATTGTATTGGTAATACTCCATAAATCTTAGTTGATAATGACAGTCCGAGATTACCTGTAGTTCTATTTTTAAATTTATCTATCTCTATAAATTCAACTTCACCGCCCTCACCAAGCACTGCCTCTTGATATTTGTTTACAAAGTCAGAGTTAAGTTTAATGCTTGGATTAATGGCTAAATATTTGAATGCAGTAAAAGGAGCATTAATAGAAAAAGCATTTTTGAGCATAGCATCTAGCTTATTTGAACTGCTAGGATCTCCATTTTGATCTTGTTTCCATTCATAAGAAACATTTCCGTCTGCATCTGTGACTTCTTCTGATTCATAAAAGTTTTTAGAACTATTTACTATACGTGAATTATAGTCCCATTGAATATTTCCTGCCCATGAATCTTGAGAGCGATTTTTAAATAGCTTTCTTCTAGCGACTCTAAAGTTTATAGATGGTAAGGTGCTTGTGTCTTCTGTAACGGTAGAAGATATGCTAGAAGGCGCCTGATAAAAAGAGGATGTCAAATCTACTTTGCTTTTAGACATAAGATCCTGCTTATTAGATGCATTTACACTAATGGACACGTTAGGTCCTTTCCATCTTTTAGTATATGTAATGTTTGAGATTGCTTGCTGATTTAATCTTTTAATCGGATCAATGCTTGTTTCTCTATTATATTCACCATTGCTGTAATAACTAGCAGACCCTCTAAATGTTTGATCGTTTCTTAATATTTGGTTATGGTTCCAGTTAAAAGAATAATCAGTTTTATTATTTTTACCAATTTGTGCAATATCAGTTTCACCAGATCCCAACTGTTTTCTAATTTCAAAATTAAACATACCATTAAAGCGATAACGATCACGATATTGATTTTTTGATTTTAAGATTACGCCTTGCCTGTCTGCAAAAATAAGAGAATTCTCAGATCCTATATAATCATTAGGTGCAAAATAGTATCCTAATCCATCTAAATAGTTTCCACGATTATCAGATGAGCCAAAAGAAGGCATAATCCAACCCGACCGTCTTTCGCTTGATGAATGAGGAAAGATTGCTACTGGTATACCTATAATTGGGACACCACCAATAAAAATACTTAAAGGCTTTGCAATAACTTTATCACCGTAAATAATTTTTACCTGCTTACTCCCAAGATAAAATTTAGATGGATCACATGAGGTGAATATGCAATCATCAATATAAAATGTACTATCTGTAACGCTAGTAATTTGACTACCCATGTATACATTTTCTTGGACACGACTTTCTCCCATTAGCACTTTCCCTTTTCTAGATTTAATATTGTAAACCATGGTGTCACCAGTCATTGGCTCACGATTATTTTCTACTAGAATAGGCCTATTTATTTCTTCATCATCAAATGGATTATTGCTAAAAGCTTCTAGAACATTAGTCCCCCAATCAACATTAATATGTGCAGCAGAAAGATCCATACTATCATGAACAATATTTACATCGCCATACATTTCAGATATTTTTGTATCGACTTCAAATTCTACTCTGTTTGCATTATAGTCAATATCCTCTTGAACGTTTTGATTTGATTCATCTGGAGTATATCTACCAATAGTACCGCCTTCAGCTATTAATTTTTGAGCAGATTGATTTTTTATACTCAAGATAATTTTATCTCCGGATATTTCATTTATACCATCATAAATTGAATCATTATATAGATGGATAAATGTAGAAGCCATTCCTATCATTTCTATATTTTCAATTTCATCATTTTTAAGTTTTGCCAATATAGTTTGGCCTTTTAAAATATCTTCATTATCTATTAATTGGCGATTATCATCTATTTTCTCATAACCAGAGTTTTTTGAACGAATCATACCATTTGAGACAACCTCCAATGATTCTAAGGCTTCATCTTTGAACTCTAGGAATATTTTATCTCCATATATTGTGTTCCTACCTGAATCATTAATTTCACAATTTTCTATTAAAGTCATTTTATTGGATATTTGATCCAAAGTGGCTTTCTTTGCGCTCATAGATCGAGAACCATTTTTTATTTTAATATTGCCATACATAGAAAAAAATTCAGTTTCATTATTATATGAAAGAGAATCACAATAAATCATTTGATTTGCATCTTCAATAGAAACATTTCCATATATATTTATTATTGGATTCTCGTTTGACTGTGTTGCAAAGTCACCCTTTAAAATTGTATCTGTTTTCTGAAAAATAATATTTCCATTCAATTTTGTAATGGTTTCTGATTGAATAACAGAGGAAGTAAGGGTATCAGCTTGCTTAAGCAAAAGTTTGTCTTGGCCGAGAACAAAAGAAAATAGAAACAATAAAACAAACCCTTTTTTAACCATATAATCTTTAACGAATCTTATTGATTTTTGTTTCATCTTTGTAAAGTAGAAATCTAATGTATAAATTGCTACAATGTTAGACAATCTGTTAAATAGCATTTCTAGTAATCCAGCATACTTAGCTGTAACCATTGTTTTAATGGCAATGATTGCATTTAGCGTTATTAAACGTTTATTTAAATTGGTCACACTCGGAATCACTTTATTTATTCTTTATTGTGCATATTTGCTTTTTACTGATCAACCTTTACCTGACTTAGATAATATTAAAACTCAGTCAAAAGAAATTGAACAGTCTGTTAATAGTATGATTCAAGATAGTGTGCTAGAGCCTTTGCAAGAAAAGACAGATGAAATAAAAGATAATCTAAATAATTTAAAATAAAGGAATTATTATGTTTCAAGATGGTTTATTAAAAGATAAGACAATTGTTATAACTGGCGGCGGTACTGGTTTAGGCAAAAGCATGTCAAGGCGATTTGGAGAGCTTGGCGCAAACATTGTTATTAGCGGAAGAAGAGCAGAGGTTTTGGAAGAAACTGCACATGAATTTTCTAATCTGGGAATCAATGTACTAACTTGCCCGGGTGATGTTAGAAAATTAGAAGACGTAGAGCTAATGACAAAGCAAGCAATTGATAAATTTGGGAAAATTGACAACTTATTAAACAATGCAGCAGGAAATTTTATTTCTCCCACAGAGATGTTAAGCCCTAATGCCTTTAAGACTGTGATTGATATTGTTTTAATGGGAACATGGAATTGTATTAGCACTATTGGCAAAGAAATGATTAAAAATAAAAAAGGAAATGTCTTAAGTATTGTTACAACATACGCATGGACAGGTTCACCTTTTGTTGTTCCGTCAGCTGCTGGTAAAGCCGGGGTTTTAGCAATGACCAGATCATTAGCAGTAGAGTGGGGTAAGCACAATATTCGATTTAATGCAATTGCGCCAGGGCCATTCCCAACAGAAGGAGCATGGTCACGTTTAATGCCACCAGGATTTGATGATTATGAAGAGGGAATGAAAAATAAAATTCCAATGAAACGATTTGGTGAACGTCACGAGCTAGAAAATCTTGCATCCTACTTAATGAGTGATGGTTCAGCTTATATTAATGGTGAAGTAGTTACCATTGATGGAGGTGAATGGATTGCTGGAGCAGCAGAATTTGGCGAACTTACTAAATTGCCAGAATCTATGTGGAAAGCAATGGCAGAAAGAAGAAAGAAAAAATAAATGTTTAGCCTACAAGAAAAGACAGCCATTGTTTCGGGAGGATCAAAAGGCATAGGAAAAGCTATTGCATTCAAGTATGCCGAAGCAGGTGCAAATGTAGTTATTTGTAGTCGGAAAAAAGACAATCTTGATAGCGCTGTTGCTGAAGCTAAATCATCGGGATTAGATATAGTTGGCATTGAATGCCATACTGGAGATATAAAATCTATTGAACATGTTGTCGATTACACGATTGAAAAATTTGGAAAGATAGATATTCTAGTCAATAATGCAGCTGCTAATCCTTATTATGGACCAATTTTAAATTCTGAAGATAGCCACTGGGAGAAAATCTGGGATGTTAATGTGAAAGGGTATTTTAATTTCATTAAAGTGTGTAGCTCATCTATGGAGCAAAATAAATATGGCAAGATTATCAATGTTTCATCGGTAGCAGCAAAGACCCCATTAGATGGCTTAGGAGTTTACAATATTAGCAAAGCAGCGGTAGTAATGTTAACAAAGGTCTTAGCAAAAGAAATGGCCGCATCCAATATTCAAGTAAATACTTTAGCTCCAGGAATAATTAAAACTGATTTTAGTAAAGCCTTATGGGAGAATGAATCAGTATATAATGAAATTATCAAATCTATCCCACAAGGAAGAATGGGAGAGCCAGAAGATATATCTGGTATGGCATTATATTTAGCTTCAGATGCTTCAGATTTTATTACCGGATCGATGTTTGCAGTAGATGGTGGATTGACTACTTAATCAGTAAGCCAACTATAGAAATCGCCAATATGCTCAAAAGTATAAGCACCAGTTGCTTTTAATCTATCTACATCATTGTGTCCATTATAAACTAAAGCACAATCAATACCCAATGATTGAGAGACACTGAAATCTAATACGCTATCACCGACAATAATAGTTTCAGATGCTGGAATATCTACAGCCATCATTAGTTCACTGCCTTCATATTCTTTTCCATAGCCTGAGGGAGTACTGCTTATCCCTACAATATTATCTAAGTAACTTTGCAGATCAAAAAATCCTACTTGCTCTACAAGTCTTTTTTGTACGGTGGCAGAAAGAATGCTTTGAATGGCATTTTTTTCATTTATTTTAATGATAGTTTCCTTAGCAAATGGCTGAAGAGCTAATTTTCTAAATTGTTCCTCAAATCCATCATGAAATTCTTTATTAGTTTTTTCAAATGGCTCATTTTCAAAATTAAACCCAACTGATTCATAAAACGTTTTAATCGGGAAAAGAAACTTTTCTCGATATTGTTGAATGGTGACTTTAGGAATATCGCGCTTGCTAAGCGATTGATTAAGAAGTGATACACAAAGCGATGTATCATTTAACAAAGTCCCATTCCAATCCCATATTATATGCTTATATTTCATGGATTTGAAAATAGATAAAAAAATTACATTAATAAAGAAAAGACTTAGTCAGCCCTTACCTGGATGGGAAAGCCAAAAGAAAATGGCAGTAATGTCTATTAATCCTATGACACGTCTTGCTTTTATTCCACCAGCAGATGCAAAGTTAGCAGCAGTTGCTATCATATTATTTCAAGAAGAAAACACATTAAAATTTTTCTTAACTAAAAGAACATCTAATGTTGATCATCACAAAGGGCAGATATCTTTTCCTGGAGGTGCAAAAGATGAGGATGAGTCATTTCAGGATGCTTCTTTGCGTGAAACTGAAGAAGAGATTGGAATTAATATTGATTTAGATTTACTCGGCGCATTAACACCTCTCTATATACCCGTTTCTGGGTTTTTGATTCATTCATATGTCTGGTATGCTCAAGAAAGACCAAATACGAGAATTAATGAAGATGAAGTTGAGTCTGTATATGATGTTAATCTTGATGAGTTAAAAGATAAGAATTTGTTATCTACTAAACCCATAAAAATAAAGGGAGTTAGCATGGAAGTTCCAAGTTTTGAATTTAGCAGCTGCACCTCTTGGGGTGCAACCGCTATGATTTTGTCAGAATTAAAAGATATTTTAGATGAGATCTAATGCAATATCATTAATCAATGATTAAAACGTTAAATGTGTTCCATTGCAATACGGAGCATTGTCAGATTGCTTACATCCACACAAACTAACTTCAATATCTTTTTCAGATTTAAACAATATAGGTTTCTTATCATTATGAGTGATCAGTTTTTGCAATTCCTCAGCATTTGAAATAAGATTTTTCTCAAGAAGAGTTTCAATAATATTGTTATATTTTTCTTTTACTTTATTATGACTTCCATCACAAAATGGTTGATTTTTTGATTCTGCACAGTCACACCATGCGTAATTCTTGCCTTTTTCTATTTTTACTAAATGTGGTTTTTTATTCATTTTTTCTCCTTTAAAAAATTATATGAAAAATTATTGAGTAATATTAAATTCTGCAAGTAGGCACAATTTTTTAATATAGTAACAAAAAGAGGACTATTATGAATCAAAAGCAATGTTTTGAAGACATATGTGGATGCACAGTTGAGTCATGCCCAATAACTTATTCGATGAATATGATTGGTGGAAAATGGAGACCAATTATTATTATGAGAATTTCTCAAAATATTAATCGATTTGGAGTTCTGCATAGAGGGATAGATGGTATTAGCAAAAATATGCTAACTAGAGAATTAAGAGATCTTGAAAAGAATAATATTATTTCAAGAAAAATCTATGCGGAAATACCACCTCGAGTTGAATATTCTTTAACAAAAAAAGGTAAAACGCTTGTTCCAGTTTTTGATATGTTGAATGAATGGGCTCTAAATTATATTTAAAGCTATATCTCTGTTAATTTTCCAGATTCAAGATTAAAGCATTTATCTGCTAAAGCTTTTACTTCATTTAAGTTATGAGTAACCATCAAGGAAGTTATTTTACTTTCTTGAAGAATTGATTTTATTTCAGGATATATTTTTATTTTTAATTCTTTATCTAGTCCAGTGAATGGCTCATCTAGCATCAATAGCTTTGGTTTCATCACAATACTTCTGGCTAAAGCAACTCTTTGAGATTCTCCTCCCGATAATTCATGAGGGTATTTTTCAGCTAATTGTTCAATGTTAAGTTTTTCCATAATTTCATTACTTAGATTTTGCTTATCTGTTTTGCTAGATATTCCAAACTCAATATTTTTCCTTGCATTTAAGTGCGGGAAAAGAACTTTTTCTTGAATGACTAAGCCTATATTCCTTTTTTCTGTAGGGACAGAAATTTCTTTGTTAAATAATATAGTATTGTCGAGCATGACTTCACCTTCATTGGGTGATTCTAATCCACAGATTACTCTTAAAAGACTTGTTTTACCTGAACCAGACGCTCCTGTGATAGCAATAAAATTGCCTTCTTCTACTATTAGATTTAGGCCTTTTAATATTCTTATCTTTAGGTCTTTTTTGTCAAAAGATAGATCTATATTTTTAACTTTTAAAAATTCTTTCATTCTATTTATTGTTACTTAAAATTAGCTTATTTAAAAAATAAATTGGAGTTAAACCGAAAATAATAATCACTAAACCAGGAAACGCAGCTTCAAACATCCTTTCTTCTGACGCTAATAAGTAGACAGATACCGATAAGGTATCAAAATTAAATGGCCTCAAGATTAGTGTTGCGGGTAATTCTTTGATGAGTTCAGCCATGACTAGCAAAAAAGCAGTAAGCAATCCTGTTTTTAAAAGAGGGATATGTATATTCTTAAGTAGTTTTAATTTACTTGTTCCTAAGGTTTGAGCTGATTCATCTATTGCTAGAGGTATTGAAGTAAAGGCTGAATTCAGCACATTATTAGATATCGCATATGATTTTATTATGTATGCAAGGACCAAGCCTAAGATGCTACCTGTAATAAAAGTGTCAAAATTAATTAACCAAGTATCAACACTAGTAAACATTTTTGTAATTCCTACAGCCAATATTAATCCTGGTACAGCATAACCAAGTGATAACAAATCATTAAGTAGTTGTGGTAGACCAAAAGACCTCACAATAAAATTAATTAATAACGCTATAAAACATGTTAATAAAGCAGCAGATAGAGAAATATATAATGTATTAGATGCAGCAATAATTGTCTTGGATGATACAAGAGTATCTACTTGACTCGACCAATGAATTAGCTCAAGTACAGGCAGAAAAAATCCTATGAATACCGGTATAAAGCAAATCAAGAAAGCAGCAGTATTTTTAAATTTTTTTAATTGGATTGGTTTATAAGAATTATTGGTAGTCACTGAATTAACGTATCTAATTTTACTTCTACTTCGCCTCTCTAGCGCTAAGATTATAAAGATAACCAATAAAAGCATTGTTGATAATTGTAATGCTGTGCTTAGATCATATAGACCTGTCCAAGTTCTAAAAATACCCGTTGTAAACGTAGGTATTGCGAAATGTTGAACTGCACCAAAATCTGCGAGAGTTTCCATAGCAACTAAGGAAACTCCAGCAATGATTGCTGGTCTAATTAAAGGTATGGAAAGATTAAAAAATGTAGAAATAGAGTTTTTACCCAACAATGCTGAAGCTTCGATGACAGATGAAGGGATATTCATAAGAGCAACTCTTGAAACCATATATACATATGGATAAAGAGTGAAACCAAATACTGTTATTGCTCCAATTACTGTTCTTATATTCGGGAAAAAAACAACATTAGATTCAGTTCCTAGAAAATTTCTTAAAATATTATTAGCTGTCCCAGAGTAATCAAAAAATTCAGTAAAAACATAAGCTAATAAATATGGAGGTACAGCCAATGGCAAGATAAGAGCCCATTGAAAAATTTTTTTTCCATAAAAATCAAAAAAAGTAACTAGCCAAGCTGTTGAAACTCCCAAGATAGTTACAAGCAAAGAGACACCTAGAACCAAATAAATTGAATTTAGAGAGTATTCAAGTAATAAATTTTCGTATAAATGATAGAAATTATTAGAAAATCCTAAAAATATACTACTTCCAATGAACAGTATTGGTATTAAAAAGATACTCGCAATTATCAGTATTAGAACATGCCAAAGCGTCAGATTTTTTATTTTAGTCAAGGTTTACTGCCAACTTACTCTATCCATGAGTTTAACTGCATCAGGGTTATATTTACCAAAATCAGATACAGATGTTTTATCCATTTTAAAATCACCAAAACTTTCTATTGATGGGTGCGGTTTAACAGACTCTAAAACTGGATACTCAAAAGTATTGTTAACAATATGATTTTGCGCTTCTTCGCTTAAAAGAAACTCCAAAAATTTTTCAGCATTCTCTCTATTAGGCGAGTGTTTTAAAACTCCGCCTCCACTAATATTAATATGGGACCCTCGATTCGTTTGATTCGGGAAAGCTATTTTAACTTTTTGCGCTGCATTCAATTGCTCTTCTCCACCCTTACCAGATAACATGATTCCGACATAGTAAGTATTAGCAATCGCAATCGATGCTTCCTTATTTGCTACTGCCATTATTTGAGATCTATCATTTCCTTGTGGCTTGCGAGCAAAATTAGAAACTAAGCCCTGCGCCCATTTTTCTGTCTGATCGATACCTAAATTAGAAATAAGAGAAGACACTAAAGACTGATTATACATATTTGATGAGCTTCTTATTACAACTTTACCTTTCCACATATCTTTTGCTAAGTCTTCATAATTAATATCTTTAATTTCGTCTTCAGTCACAAGTTCTGGGTTATAAAAAATCACTCTTGCTCTTTTTGCTACTGCTACCCATTCATCATTCTCGCCTCTGAGTTCAGCTGGTACAATTTTTTTTATGTTTTCAGATTGAATTGGTTGTAGAAAACCTTGTTTTTGAAAATTAGCTAAGTTTCCTGCATCTACTGTAAAAAAAACATCACCTGGCGAATTGACGCCCTCAGCTTTTAGCCTCTCAATAAGAGCACTTCCTTTACCAGAAATTATATTTACTTTAATCCCTGTTTTTTTTGTGAATTCTTCATAAAGCAAATCATCCGCATCATAGTGTCTGGATGTATAAATATTTACTTCCTGATTTTGAACTTCCTCATTTTCCATGGAAAGAACTATTAGCGCTATCGGCAATGCCAGTAAAGCTAGTAATATAAATTTATTGATTTTCATAGGAACCCCCTTGTGAGATTAAATCTCAATGTTGATTCATAAATATATAGAGAATTTCTATATCATTCAATAGTCTAAACTAGCTAATTCTATTCTACAATCATATAACCACGCATTGACATTGCATGAGCTATATAAGTACATACATATAGATATTTACCAGGTTTTTTTGGTGCAGTAAACTCCACAAATGTTTCTTCTTGCTTATCTGCTAATGGAGTCATTGCTAAAATTCTTCCATCGGCGTATGGTTCTCCACCATTGCCTTCAGCTAATCCAATAATCATTGGTGCCGCTGATTCATCTTTAAAAATTACTACATTATGTTGCATTTCGCCCATGAAGTCCAATGGAGTATTATTTTTCATTACTATTTTAACTTTAGATCCAGCTTTTACAGTGAATTCTTCAACATCAAATTTCATCTCTGATCCTAATGAGCTAATAGTTACTACTTGAGCTTCTTGGCTTTCACCGCCACCACAATTAATTATGATGAGTGTGAGCAATGCGATTAGTATTTTTTTCATTATTATTCCCCTTTTTTATTATTAATCATATCTTAATATTTCGATATTATTTCCAGAACGATCCTTTATATATACTGATACAGATCCATCTCTATGTTTTATAGGCACACCATACTTCTCAACATCATCCTTTAGAATTGCAAAATGAAATGGATGTTGTTCTGGTAGTACCAAAGCTAGTTTTATATTTTCAAATTCTAGCATAGCCCATGAATCATCTTGATAAAGAATATCACAAGAAAAGTTATCTTTATACCATATTACTGATTTACTAATATCATCAGTACATACAGCCAGATGATCTATAATATCTTTTTTCATAAGATTGGTAGTGAATATTAATAAAACTATATGTATTTTGATAGGAGTATGAATGATAAAATCCCAATTTTCCCACTGCCTTTAGTACTTCTTCCTGGCGAAAAACTCCCATTACATATTTTTGAAGAAAAATACAAAAAAATGATTGAGCACTGCCTAAAGAACAATAAAAAATTTGGTATTATTAATTCAAAAAACAACGACTCTTTGATTATTGGATGCACAGCATCTATAGAGCAAGTTGTTGGTGGCGAGAATGAAAGCAGGGAGTATGATATTTTAGTATCTGGTGTAGAGAGATTTATTGTAAAGAGTTATAATAATTCTGAAGACTATAAACAGGCATATGTTAAAACATGGAATGATATAGATGATACTATCGACGAATCTTTATTACAGGAAGCAAATGTTTTTCTATATGAAGTACTTCTGAAATTGGGAGCATCTTCTAAAATTCCACAAATCAATATGCCAAAAAGTTCTTTTGAAATTGCTTCAATGTTAGATATAGATAAGAGAGCAAAAAAAATTCTATTAAAGAGTCAGTCTGAAAACGACCGCTTAATTGTGTTAAAAAGAATACTAAAGAAGGCAATTATTAAGATTGATTATGAAGACCCTGCTCGATCTGGCTACCCTAGTTACGCACAGTTTGAAGCATAAGCTATTCTATGCAGCTTTTTTAAATATTCTATTTAAGAATTCTATAAAATCATCAATAATTACATAAGCAACTGGCACTAGTAACAATATAATAGTTGTTGCAAAGAGAATTCCGATACCTAAAGATATTGCCATAGGTTTTAAAAAGAGAACCTGAGTGCTTTGATTAAACAATAATGGCAAAATCCCCAAAAAGGTTGTCATTGACGTTAGAACAACAGGCCTAAATCGTGTACGCACTGCGTCTAGAACTGCTTTTCTTGTTTCTACACCTTTCTCTTTTGCTCTATTCACAAAAACAACCAGTAAGAGACTGTCATTCACTACTACACCAGACAATGCTACTACTCCCAGAAGAGATAATACAGACATCGGTTGATTAAACATTAAGTGCCCAAGAATAGCTCCTACAACACCAAACGGAATTGCAGATAAGACAATCAGTGGTTTAAAATATGATTTTAATGGAATTGCTAAGAGCACATAAATGATAAAGAGCGAAAGACTAAATTTTAACATAATATCATCTAGCTGCTCGCTTTGTTCAGCAGGCTCTCCTGCCAAAGCAAATTCTACTCCAGGGGTTTTATCCATAATCGCTTTTAACTTGCGCATTGGCTGCCCTTCATATGGACCTCCTGGCCAAACTAGCTGCTGTAAGATCATAGAAGAAGTGTTTTTAGAAACATCTACATCAGACGTCACTTCTATTACACGCTTCCCATTAACACGAACAATTGTTGCTTTTCCTTCAACTTCTTGAACATTGGCAACAGCATAAAGAGGGACCTTAATACCTTGAGGTGTTCGTATTCTCATATTTTCTAAGGTAATAAGGTTATCACGTTCTTCTTTTGGAAGTTTGAGCATCACCTTAATATCATCATCTGCACGCTGAATGCGCTGAACCTCTTCTCCAAAGAATGCTTGTCTTACTTGGCGCGCAATATCCATAGTAGTTATACCATAAACTTCTGCAGAAGGCAATAACTCTATTTGTAATTCATTTTTACCTTTGGTATCGGTATCTGCAAGATCATAAACACCAGAGAAGCTTGATAAAAGAGTTTTTGTATCATCTACTACTTGGTTTAATTTTTCAAAACTATCACCTGAAAATTCAAAGTGAATCGATTTTCCTGCAGTAAAGATATTTGCACTATAATTGAGTCGCTCCACCCCTGATACTGTACCAATGCGTTCACGCAATGTATCAATAATATCATAAGCTCCAGTCATACCCCACCTACTATCTGCAGGAGTCAAGACAACAACGACTTCTCCTAAGTGAGGGGTAGATGAAGACTGTATTGCAGGACCTGTTGGACTATTCTCTTGTTCTGAATTACTAAAATAATGCTGGCCAACAGTAGTGAGTACATGAGAAATAATTATTGCAGGTTCAGATGTATTTAATTCATTTTTAAGAGCCAATGCTTCTTGCTCAATGATTTCTGTTACTGCTTGTGTTTTTTCTATTGGAGAACCTTCAGGTAGCTCAAATACAATTGCTACTTCTTCCGCTTCTAATGTAGGAAAGAATTGCCATTTGACTAGTCCGCCAGCCAACAATGATATTGCTATAATCATCATACCTATAAATGCAGAAACAGTCACATAGCGAGTCATAATAGATTTTTTTACAAGAGGAAGCCATGTATTATCAACAAATGTGTATAGTTTTTCTGAGCAATAATTTCTTGCACTTCTTAGCCTATTACCAAAACCGATAAAACTGGTTTGAAACCATTCGCCTGCATGATTCAAATGTGCAGGTAGGATGGTAGTAGACTCTATTAAAGAAAATACTAGAATTGGAATAGCAGTAAGAGGAAATGTTCTCCATATATCTCCTGTCATCCCGGCTAAATTAAGCATAGGAGCAAATACAACAATCGTTGTGAGCACTCCAAAAAATACAGGCATTAGTACTTCCATTGTACCTTTAATCGTTGATGTCACATTGTCTTCTTTAAGCTTGATGCGTCTTCTAAATACATTTTCACCTACAATAATTGCGTCATCCACAACAATACCTAGCACAACAATAAACATAAATGCTGATAAGACATTGACAGTTACACCAATATTTGGAAGAATAATAAGGGCACCACCAAAAGAAATAGGGATTCCCATTGAAACCCAGAATGCTACAGATGGCCTCAAGAACATCGTTAGCAAAAATAAAACTAGAACCATTCCAATCGCAAAATTTTTATAGAGCAAATTAATACGATCTTGTAGATATCGAGCCTGATCATACCAATAATCAATTTCCACATTTGCGGGCATATCAGATTTTTTATTTTTTACGTATGTTCTCAATTGTTCCGCAGCAGTCAGTACATCTTGATCCCCAACCAGGTTTGCACTTACAAACATTGCTTTAATACCATCCCATCGATAGTATTGTTCAACATCAACAAATCCATCAGTAATGGTAGCAATATCTTTTAGGAGTAGTTGGCTTCCATCTGGCTGACCTTTAATAACAATATTTTCATATTCATTTGCGCTGTATGATTGTCCAACAGTTCTAATGAGTAAATCACCACTATTGCTTGAAAGAAGTCCTCCTGGCAAATCAATTGAGCCTGCATTAATTGCCATCGCTATTTGGTCAAAACTAAGATTATATTTTTCTAGATTTTTTTCAGAAACTTCAATAGCAATTTCCTTATCCCTGTTTCCAAATATTTCTGTAAATGACACTTCACCCAGTTCTTTGATTTCTTTGTTAACTTCTTTAGCAAGATTGAGAAGTACTCGTTCATCCACATCTCCATATATAATAATATCTAAAACTTTTTCACTTGGCTTAGCCTTGGTAACAATAGGAGATTCACTATTTTGTGGGAATGTAGTAATACCATCCATGATTGTTTTGATATCATCTATCGTAGTATCAATTTCAAACGTATCATAAACCTGAGCAGTAACCAATCCTCTTCCTTCAAGAGAGTATGATCTCAACTTTTTAATATTAGATATTCCTTCAAGCCTATCTTCTATTTTAGAGCATATTGAAGATTCTATTTCTTTTGCAGAAGCTCCAGGATAGGGAACTGATATTGTGATAATATTTATATCTGGAACAGGAAAAAATTCAGATTTCATTGATGGGTAGCCTACAAAGAATCCACCAAAAATGAGAAAAAACATAAATAGATTCGCAGGGACACTATTCTTAACGAACCAAGTAACAATTCCTTTCATTATTGATATCTTGGGTTGACTAGCATTCCATTCGTTGCAACACTAAGTTTTGATACAACTATTCTTTCGCCAGGTCTCATTCCTTCTTTAACCAATATATTGTTTTTTGTCTTAGTAATGATATCAACTTTTCTTATTTCTAGTTCGTTATCGTTATTTACTACTAAGATTTCACCGTTAGGTGTTAGTGCAGTATTTGGTATAATAAAAACATCCATCAATGTTTTACCACTAATTTCTGCCTCTACGAACAAGCCAATTGGCAAGGTAGGTTGCGAATCTTCAATAAAATTATTTTTAAAGTTTGCAATAAGCTTAATCATGCGAGTCATTGGATCAATTACCCCATCAACGCGCTCAAGGTTTCCTTCCCATTCTTGCATTTTCCCTTTATAAAGAGATTTGATTACTACCAATGATTTTTGATCTGGATTTAATTTTCTCCCATCCATTGGTATATCTAGAAATTGTAAATCACTATCTTTAACAGAAAGAGTCACCTCAATTTCATTAGATGTATACATTGAGCCTACAGGTTGTCCTGGAAGGATGGTCGATCCCAGATCAATACTAATATTTTGTATACGACCAGTATACGGTGCGCTTATTTCTGTTTTGTTTAATTTCTTTTTTGCTGAATCTACCTGTGCTTTTGCTACATCTAATGCCGCTTTTGCTTGTTTTAACTGAGGTTTTTTTGCTGCTAACTCTTTCGCAGTTCCTTCTCCAATTTTTTCCCAAGCTTCTTGTGCAATTTCTGCTTCTGCTTTTTGTACAGCAAACTGCACTTCTGCACTTGCTAATTGGAGTAATGCATTTTTGTATTGTAGCTGTAAATCAGTATCATCAATTTTAGCTAATATTTCACCGCTGATAACAGACGATCCTTCAGAGAATTTTTTTGAACGATAAATAACTTCTCCACCTACTTCAGATGTTAAAACAGTTTGAGTAATAGGGCGCGTTGTTCCAGTAGACTTAATTTTTATTTCATAGTCAATTGGTGTCAATATTTGAACATTTACATCTAAGGGAGATGATTCTTCCACAGGTTGAGGAGATACCTGGCCTAGCATATATAATGCAGATGCAATTAATGTGGCTCCTGCTATAATTAATAATGGTTTTAAATATTTAATCATTTTTTGTAATTGAACCCTCCTCCAAGTGATAATATTAAGTTTATTCTTTGTTCAATGCGAATTCTTTCTGCGCTAGCTAACATGTTTTTATTATCAAACAGCGCATTATTAGCATTTATAACTTCTTCAATACTTGCGACTCCTTTGGTAAACTCATCAAATGTTGTATTATACATAGATTCAGATAATGCAATATTATTTTTTAATAGACTAAGTGATAGCTGGGCACTTTGATCAAGCCCTAAACCTGACTCTACTTCTTTGTATGCAGTTAACAAATTATTAACAAAGGATAGCATTGCAATTTCTTGATTAGTGTTAGCAATTTTTTTATTTGCTATAAGCTTTCCAGCATTGAAGATGGGTGTCATTAAATTAATACCATTACTCCAAACTCTAAAATCATCGTCTAGCAAATCTTTAACATCATTACTTGAACCACCAGTAGATCCTACTAAACTGAATGAGGGATAGAGTGATCTCATAGCTTGTTTGTTAAGCGCTTTAGATGCGAGAAGATTATATTGAGATGCAATTAAATCTGGACGCCTTTTTACAATGTCTGCTGGCAAAACTTCCGGTATATTTGGAATAGATTCTGGAAAATCATTTGCTATTTCTAATATTAGATTTGGATATTCTTTTATTAATACTTTTCCTTCACGAATAAGAGAAGTCGCTATACTTTTTTTGTTTTCCAAATCACTTTTTGCAAGGTTCAAAATTAACTCTGATTGCTGTAAGGCTTTTACCGATATAACACCTTTATCATATCGACTTGTATATAAATCAAAGATAATCTTAGCATTGTCATATTTTTTTTGAGCATTTTTTGCTAATTGTTGTGATTCTATAATTGCGAAATAGAGTTTTGCAGCTTCAGATGTTAATGAAAATTGATAATATGTATAATTGTATTGAGCAGATAAATACTGTTGTTTTCCAGCAAGTCTTCCTTGTCTCATTTTTCCCCATAAATCAATTTCCCACTGGGTACTTAATGATAAGTTATAATTCTCCTGAGTAAAGGTTGTGAGTTCGTCATTTTGACTTCCAAATAAAGAGCTAAAAATTGGAGGAAATCCAGCTGTATTTTGTTCAGACTCTGATCCACCACCACCAAGCGCAATAGATGGAAAAACATTAGAAGTTGAAATTACAGAAGCTTGTTTTGCAATTCTTGTATTTAGCATTGCTTGTTCTAGATTGATATTTTTTTCTAAAAATTGCTCTAAAAATTGATTTAATTTTTCATCCTGAAATTCATTCCACCATATATCTGAAATATTAATCGTTACTGGAGTTGAGATTGACCAATCTTCAGGAATATTTTTTAATACACTTTGAGGTTCCATAGCACTTTTGCTTGCACAGCTTACGAGAATAAGAATGAGAAAGATTTTGACTACAGAATTGATCATTTTATTTTGCCATCAGATATTCAGATATCCTAAATAGCACTATAAGACTTATAGCCCAACTAATACTAATTATTGCATAGTTAATATCTCCATCAGTGATAGATGCAGCATTAATTGCTTCACCGCCCATATAAGCTAATGGCGCTAGAAGTCCATAAAATCCAATAAGAAGATATTTACCTCTTAAGCGATTCATGACATGATTAATCTGAGCTGCAAAACCTGCCCACATACATAGTATCCATATTGGAGCTAAATGAGGGATAGGCGTTATATTCCCATTATAAGATACAATTCCAAATAAAGAGAAGCTTGAATCAACAATAATCCCCATCAAAATTGCTATAAATATTAATTGGATTTCTTCCTTCAAATGATCAGTAACAATCATAAAATGTAGATATAAAAATATAAGAGTAGGTATTAATGCAAGCGCTATTTCTCCTTGTGCTCCACTATAGACACAGCAAAGCCATACTATCGAAAAACCAAAATAGTTAATAGCAACATTGGTGTGAGATAAAATATATTTAATCATGTTTAATGATTGTTTCTAATTGAATTTATCTTCAATAATTTGAAATCTAAAGGTAAAGATTTTCTTTAATTGAGGTAAAATAAACAACGCATGAACAATGCTTCTAAATGCCTCTAAAGGGAGTACATAGTTTATTTCATCTATAATCAGTATTCCACCTTCTACAGATTCAAATGAATGTTTATGATGCCAATAGCTATACGGACCTTTTAATTGTTCATCTACAAAAGATTCATTTTTTTTATAGCTTGTAATCAAAGTCCTCCATCTTGTTGGTATGCCCATAATTTTCACAGTATAGTCAATAATAGATCCTTCTTTCATTTCTATAGGTCTAGGTGTCATAATATTGAAACTCATGGCTGGAGGAGTAATCCTTTCTAAATTCTCTGGTCTAGAAAAAAATTCAAAAACAGTATCCATGTCACTTTTAACGAATTGTTCTTGTTTGAAAGTATAGATTTTAGGTGTTCTGAAGAATGATAGAATCAATATCAAAAATAGTATTAGTGATATTAAGAGTATAATTTGTATTAAATCCATTTAGTGTTTCCCCAAAATTAAAAGTGGCTCGAGAGGGAATTGAACCCCCGACACAAGGATTTTCAGTCCTCTGCTCTACCAACTGAGCTATCGAGCCTTAAAAAAGTGTAAAAAACTACACATTATAAGTTATTTAAAAAACACATAAATATTTATTAGTTTCAGAAATGAAAAATATTATTATTTCCTCTTCCAATAACAACAAAATATCTGAAATTATTCCTACAATTCAACCTTTCTTTGATAATATTTATTCTTTAAATGATTTTCCTGATATAGGATATATAAAAGAAGATGGAACTTCTATCGTAGAAAATTCGTTTATCAAGTCAAGGGCAGCATTTAGCAAGACTAAGATTCCATCTATGGCAGATGACACAATCTTAGAAGTAGACTATTTAATGGGAGAGCCTGGTCTTTATACGGCTAGATATGCAGGAGCAAATGCTACTCCTGAAGAAAATATTGATAAATTGTTAAAAAACATGCAGGGAGTGTCTACCGAAGAAAGAACAGCAAGGTTCAAAACAGTTGTTACTTATGTTGATGGTAAAAACGATTTTTTTGTTGAAGGATACTTAGAGGGAAGAATTTTAGAAAAGAAAGAAGGAGAAAAAGGTTTTGGTTATGACCCAATATTTTATTCAACAGAACAAAATATATCTTTAGGTAATATGAGTGTTGAGGAAAAAAATAGAGTCAGTCATCGTGCAATTGCAATTCAAAAATTTGCACATAAAATTAAGAAATTGATGTATGCGTAGAATTTATTTAGCTATTATTTTTTTATTTCTATCTCCAGTAATTGCTGTTGAAGATTCATATAGCAAGAGCATAGTTACCAATCCTTTTTTAAAAAAAGAATCAGTTAATTTTTGTTTAAACGACCTTTCTAACTATCCAATAGGAATTTTTAAAACAACACAATCTTTGAAAAAGTATACTGTTAATCTCGATATGGAATCTAATCTTATTGCAATTAGCGAATCTGCTTTAAACCGTAATAGTTCTATACCCTATATTGCTTCATTAGATAATTATTTAAAAGATTTATATACTATTAATCAAAGATACAACTTTAGCGAACCCTTTATCTTGTCAGCTTCTGATACTACTCTTGCAAGCAATAAGGGTAGATATCTTGAGATTGCCGATTTTGATTTGGGAGCACTTGGAAGGGCTTCTCTCCGAGTTCAGGGTAACATTAATATATCTGGTAAATTAGTTAATCAAGATCAAGAGCTTGTCAGATCTTCATATAAAGAGCAAGAAAAAACAAACTTTAAATTTGACCAAAAACAACAATTAAATGTTCAAGGTAAGGTTGGTGAAAGAATAACGGTCTCTTTGGATCAAAATTCTGAAAGAGATTTTGATTGGGAAAATACGATAAGAGTTGATTATGCCGGAGATGAAGATGATATCTTGCAAAAACTGGAGCTAGGTAATATATCATTAGCACTACCCTCTACTGAATTTGTAACATTTTCTGGGCAGAATAAAGGGTTGTTTGGAATTAAGGCTCTTTCACAATTAGGACCAATAAATATTACAAGTATAGCATCATTAGAAAGGACTAAAAAACAATCAGAAAAATATAAAGGTACTTCTGAAGTTAGAACTAATCAAATACAAGACTATGATTATAGGAAAAATTTATATTTCTTTGTACATAATTGGTTTAGAAATGGATCTTCTGATATTATACCGGAAACTGGATTTCAAGTTAATGTGCCATCTTATTATCCGCTAAATAATGGTTTGCATAATATTGGTAACATAGTCGTTAGAAATTTTGAACTTTATAAAATTGATGCTTCTAATAATCCTCAAGCTGATCCCGGAATAGCCTATATTAATCCAAATGATACTACTCTTTATAGCGATAGCAGTAAAGAGGGAGCATTTATTAAACTTGAAAGAGGGTCTGATTATTCAATTAATGAAGATTTAGGTTTCATTAGAATGCAAAATACTCTTCAAAATGAGATCATAGCAGCACATTTTGAATTAAAAAGCAGAGAAACAGGAGAATTAATTCTAAAGGTTGGATCAGATATTGGAGACGATGGAAACACAACTTTAGTTTTGAAGATGTTAAAAGCTCAGTCGTCTCACCCTAATCATCCTGTGTGGGATCTTATGTTCAAAAATGTATATTCTCTTGGTGCAACTAATATTGATCAATCAAGTTTAGAAGTAAAAATTATAGATAATTTTTCTACTCCTGTTAGCGACAGAACAAGCAATGGATCTACATTTTTAAATTTATTTGGGTTAGATGAATTAAATCAAGCTGGTGCACCTTCGCCTGATGAGATTATTGATTTTAATAACCCAAATATTGTAAATCTTAAAACAGGAGAATTACATTTACCTGCATTATTACCTTTTGTTTCTAGTGATAATTTAGATGGGGGAAATGATAATTCTACATTAGCATCTTTTCTTCAGGAAGGAAAGATGTATACTACTACAAACCGTACAGAATATACAGGAGATGCTCGTTTTACAATTGCTGCAGACTATACAAATCCAAAGTCTACTATTAATCTAGGATTTACATTGGTTGAAGGCAGTGAAGAAATTTATTCTAATGGTCAAAAGCTAGAAAGAGGTCAAGATTATCAGATTGACTACTTTTCTGGTATGATTATGCTTACAGGCAACATTGATCCAGAAAGTGATTTAGAAATTGTTTATGATAAACATGATCTAGTTACTTTTGATAGAAAAATTATGCTTGGTTCGCGCGCACAGATTGATTTTGATAAAAATTCATTTTTAGGAATGACTGCTCTCTACTACAATCAAGATATAGTAAATAAGAAAGTTGAAGTAGGATTTGAACCTGTTAGAAATTTTATTTGGGATATTAATGGTCGATATGAAAAAGACTTAGAAAACCTATCTGCATCTTTAAATAAATTGGATATGTTTAATGCAGAAAAATTATCTCGTTTCACTTTTGAAGGTGAAATAGCACAGGTCTTACCAAATCCTAATGCAATTTCTAACCCATCAACTGGTGATAGTGATGGAGTAGCTTATATTGATGATTTTGAAGGATCAAAACGTGTTACTAATCCATCAATTCTTCGCAGATTTTGGAATATTTCTTCAGCGCCACTCAATCTTGATACTAATGAGCAGTTTGAGCAAAGGAACAGAGCTAGAATGCATTGGTACAATCCTTACTCCCAAGTATTAACAAATAATATTTGGCCAAACATTTCGACATCGCAGAGAGCGCAAAATTTAACAACAGATATCCTTATTTTAGATTTTGAACCAAAAGAATATCAGGAAAACGTAGATCCAGACTCTGTTTGGGCAGGAGTCATTACTCCAATGTTCATATCAGATTATGATCAGACAAGAAGCAGATTTTTTGAAATCTGGTTGCGTGGAGACGAAGGAAATCTAACAGTTGATTTGGGTAAAATTAGTGAAGATTATAACAATGATGGCTCTCTTAATAATGAAGACGTTCCAGATGCAGGTTTAGCGCTTGGGAATGGTTTCTTAGAAGATAATGAAGATACAGGTCTTGATGGTTGTTTTGATAGTTTCGAAGATGGTTGGGGAGAATGTTTGAATGAAGAAGATGGTTTGACGTACCAGGATTATTTTTCGAGCGGAGAAATTAACCTTATCAATGCTTCATCTGATGTAGATGCAAATGACCCTAATGGTGACAATTGGGATTATGTTGAAGGAAGTTCAGATTATACAAAGGTCAACGGTACAGAGGGTAACGGTACTGGAGATCGAATACAAGCAGGTGGTAAATATCCTGATAGTGAAGATCTAGATCAATCAGGTTTTTTAGATAGAACCAATGATTATTTTACTAAAACTATTTCTTTAGATGATAGTACATATGTAGCAGGCTCTACTGTCGTTAATGGAGTAGAAACTGGATGGAAATTAATAAGAATACCTTTAAGTCATTTCTCAAAAGTACAAGATATTACTCTCAGTGAAATTAAATATGTTAGACTTGTCGTTTCAGGTATTGACCAGCCTTCACAGCTAGAGATTGCAAAGATTGAACTTGTAGGAAATGCATGGCAAGAGATGGGAACATCGTTTGTTGATCAAGAAGAGTATACAGTCCAAGATAGTACATTTTTAGTAACTGTAGTGAACGATGAAGATAATCCTGATTATATACCACCAAAAGGGGTTTTTGGTGAGTATGATCAGATTAACCAGATAAGATCTAAAGAACAATCATTGGTTTTACGGTTTGATAATTTAGATCCGAATATTAAAGGAGCAGCAAAGAAAACCCTTTCTTCTATGACACCTCAAAAGGGACAAAGCTTTTTAATGTATGACCAGATGAAAATGTTTGTCTATGGAGATAGTCCAAATGCCTCAGATAGCAATACAGATTTAAGATTTTTTATCAAGTTTGGTACTGGCGATGAATATTATAAACTCACTAAACCAGTTTATGATGGATGGGATGAAGATCAGGAAAGAAATGCAGTGGATTTAGATCTTAATTGGTTGACCGCATTAAAAAATATGGATGAAGACTCTATTCAGAAAATTAATCCTAATGACACCTTCACTGATTCATTAGAATATAAGCGATATGAATTTATTGATGATAATAATGAGGAATATAAGAAGGTTGAGATTGTAGGTACGCCCTCACTATCTAGGTTGCAATATTTTATTGTAGGAGTTGAAAATAATACTGATCACCCTATTACAGGAGAAATTTGGTTAGATGAATTACGGTTAAGTGGAGTTAAAAAAGAAGATGGAATGGCAGTAAGATTAAAATCAGAATTTAATTTATCAGATTTTAATAAAAGTTCAATATCGTATAGCAAGAAAGATGCAGACTTCCATGTTTTGCAAGAAAGAGTAGGTTCCAATACTACCACTGAGAATTTAGTGTTTACAAATAATATGCAACTTGGGAGCCTATTTCCTCAAAGATTTGGAATTTCATTCCCATTAAATATGACATATAATATGCAAAATAATGCTCCAAAATTTTTCCCAGGAACTGATATTAGAACTGACGGCGCTACTCCAGACTCTATAATGGTGAAGTCATCTACTATTGCTTTAACTGGTAAAGTTTCAAAGCAGATTAAATCAGAAAATCCATTTATCAAGTATACAATTGACAATCTTAGCGCTTCATTCAATATCTCAAACCAAAGTAAATCAGATGCAATCATGAAGTCAGTTGAAACACAACGACTAAACACGAACATTGATTATAATATGAAATTTCCTAGCGATAATTATATTGAAGCATTTAAGTGGATGTCTAAAGTTCCAATGATTGGAGAAAAAATTAGTAATACAAAATTTTTCTATACACCAACATCTTTTTCTAGCGGGATAAAAGTAAACAAAAATTTAACAGAAAAACAGTCAAGATCTAATGCAGAATTGATTGATGACTTTACTTTAGGTTTAGAGAGAAAGCTCTCTGTTAATTATAAATTATTTGATAATACTCAATTCTCTTATAATAAAAATGTTCAAAGCGATATGTCTGAATACAGAGAGGAAGTATTAGATAACTTTAAGATAGGAAGAGTGGTAAATAGTAGCGAATCATTAGGATATACATTTAACCCTCAATGGCTTGGCTGGTTTAAGCCTAACTTTACATATAACACTAATTATGCATGGAATAAGCCCTTATCTAGCGTTATTAATGGAGCAAATATATCTTCAGTAAACACCACAGGAATCAATCTATCTTTATCTGGAACAGAGATTATTGAATCATTTTATACACCTGCATCCAAGAGGAAAGCAGTGGCACCGCCAACAAGATCAAGATCTGGAACACTCAGTTCATCCAAATCAAGCGATATTAAAGATGGTGATAAGGATAGCCAAGAACTTGCACTAGATCAATCTCAAGAAAAGAAAAAAGAAAAAAGAAAGATAGAAAACAGTTTGATAATGGAAAGAATATATCAAGCTTCAAAAAAAATAGAACCATTATCTATTACAATTAATAATAATACTAATCGAACTGGTAATGGAGTTGTTGGCGATGTTCCATTAAGCTATAGATTCGGATTCACCGACAGTCATGGTTTAGAGAATGCTGCAGAAGTTGGACTCAATACAGGTGTAGAAGATATTAAAAAATCATTATCGATGAGAACAGGTGTTCGTTTTAATCCTAGCAGTTCATTAAATATATCATTTTCTCAAAGCATATCATCAAATATTAATGGCTACAATATTGATACTAGATCTACTAGTCGTGATTATCTTTCTTATGGTAATAAGTTATCTGAAGGTATACCTTTTTCAAATTGGTCTTTACGCATAGGAGGTTTAGAAAAAATGAAATTTCTTTCTCCGTATGTCAATTCGCTTTCTTTAGAACATTCCTTTAGCGGTAAAGAGAACTTATCTTGGAAGTTTAGCGATGAGAGCGTTAGCTCAATTAATCTATTTAACATATCATCATTTGCAGATGATAACGAAGATACTATACAGTTTGCACGTATTTCTCGTAGCTTTACTCCATTTTTAGGTATAACCACTTCTTTTAAAAATGGTATCTCAACAAATCTTCGAACCAATATAACTCATACCTTAGATGAAGTAGCAAATGGATTAACTTACATTTCTGACAATAGTATTTTGGCTAGTATAACTTATAATTTTTCTAAAGGCATCAGATTTTCATTACCATTCACAGAAAGGAAAGTATATTTAAAAAATAATATGAATATCACTTTGAATTTTGATATTAGTCAGAAAAAAGAAGAAGGCTCAAAAGATAAGATTAATTTTGTTGAACAGAACTTTACAAATTCAAGAAAGAGTGTTTTACGGGTAACCTACTCGCTAACAGACGATGTTTCTGGAAGCTTATTTTATGAATATCGTGAAAATGATACTAGATTAACGGGTAGTAGAATCGACAGAGATTTTGGAGTAAATCTTAATGTGGCAATTAGGGGATAAAATGAAAAAAACACTTTTCTTAATTTTATTTTTTGTAGGCTGTAATAATTCTACATCAAAACAAGATTTGAATATACCTGATTTTGATTCCAATCAAGCATTTATGTACCTAGAAAAGCAGTGTGAATTTGGCCCAAGAAACCCTGGTTCAAATGGATATGTAAATTTTAGTCAATACCTAAATGATTTTTTAAATGACTTATCTGACAATCTTATTATTCAAGAATTTGTTTATACTGAACCTGTCACAAATAAGGAAAGAAATGGTAAAAATTTTATTATTCAATTTAATCAAGAAGCAACTTATCGTCTGTTGCTTGGTGCACATTGGGATACTAGATCTGTATCAGATCAAGATGAATCAGAAGAGAATAGCATGGTACCAGTACTTGGAGCAAATGATGGGGCAAGCGGTACGGCAGTTCTAATGGAATTATGCACAATATTTTCAGTGAATAATCCAGAAATTGGTGTTGATGTTGTATTTTTTGATGCTGAAGATGGCGGTATATCAGGGCAACCAGAAACCTTTGCTTTAGGGTCAAGATTTTTTGCTGAAAATCTTCCTATTAAAAAACCAGATTTTGCAATTATAGTAGATATGGTTGGAGATAAAAATCTTACTATACCAATTGAAAGATTTTCATATAGCATTGCTCCAGATAAAGTAAAAGAAATATGGAATTTAGCAGAAGACCTTTCATTGCCTGCTTTTAAGAAGAAGATTGAAAGCGAAATTTATGATGACCATGTGCCTTTATGGGAGGTAGCACAGATACCAGCAATTGATATTATTGATTTTCAATATCCGAATATCTTTTATAATTATTGGCATACTCAATATGATACACCAGAGAATTGTTCGCCACAAAGCTTAGGACAAGTAGGAACTTTATTAGTAAATTATATATATGGCTCAGATCATAAATAGATTATTAGCTCTCTTATTGCTTGTAATAATTGCTTGCGGAGGCGGTGGCGGAAGTTCTTCACCAACCGATCCTGGTGACGGAACCGATCCTGGTGACGGAGGAACCGATCCATACGACTTTCCCAATGCAACAAACTTAGATCAATTAAGCCAGATAGAGATTGTTACATGGAATATTAGACAATTTCCACAACATAGCACGACAAAAAACTATGTTAAAAGCTTGTTGGAGGCATGGAATGCTGATGTCTATTTATTACAAGAGATTTCAAGTGAATCTGAACTTATTAGTATGGTAAACTCTATGAATGATTATTCCTATGTTGTAGATGAAGAGTCAGGAAATTTAGGTTTTGCTTTAGTTTACAAGAATAATACTATCACTTTTAATTCGAAGAATGAGCTTTGGTCAGATACTCCAAATAGCGATGATGGCGATTCAGATTATGAAAATAATGCACAATATCAATTTGCTAGTCGTCCGCCAATGGAAAACTATATAACATGGACAGATGGAACTAAATCAATGGATTTATATGTTATTGATGTGCATTATAAATGTTGTGGAGATGACTCATATGATAGTAATGATTCTTCAGATGAAACTACTAGAAGACATCACGCCAGCTTATTGCTTACTGATTATATCATTAATAATAGATCTGCTGATAATGTGATCATTGCAGGTGATTTTAATAATGTAGGAGACCAATCGACCGATAATCCAACAATCAGTCCTTTTACAGATCCAAACATTGCTTCATCGCAAAGCTTTAGCATGGTCGATGAAGCCATTTTGACTGGTCCAAGTAGTGGATATTCATGGCAAGGTTGGACTAGTTCATATGCACCAGCACACTTTGATCATATAATAATTAATACACCGCTCTTCCAGTATGAAACAGTAGCAACAATGGGAGTAATTGCTACTCCAGACGAAACTGCTACCGTTCCAAGCACTGTTGCTGATAGAATCTCAGATCATCAGCCAGTATTTCTCTCATTCTATCCTTAATTAATATCTTGATTAAGATTTTTCATTTCTTTTTTCTTTTTTTAGCAACCAATATTTTGTATTCGCAAGATTTTAGTAAGATTGATATTGATTTAGATAATCTGAATTTTAAAGAAACAATTATTCCACTTCAAAAATTAAATAATACTTTTCCAAAAAATATAGATGTGCTAGTCCGCTTGTCAGCAGCACATCATTTTTTGTCAGAAGAAGCTGATGATAAAAAAATAGAAAGACTAAATATGGATAAGGCATTAAAATATATTCTAGAAGCTATGTCTATTGATTCCACGCATGCTGAAGTACATAAGTGGTATGCTGTTTCATATGGGAAGAGTGTAGAAAATCAAAATATCAGAACACAAATTGAGAGCTCTAAAATTATTGAATTTCATTCTTTGCAAGCTATCGAAAAGCTTCCCAATGATCCATTCTGTTATAACATAATGGGACAATGGCATTATCGTCTTGCTGATATTAGTTCATTATCACGTCGGTTAGCTACAATTATATTTGAAGAACCTCCTAAAGGTTCTTTTGAGATGGCAGAATATTTTTTGCAAAAAAGCCTATCTTTAGAACCTGATTATATTGGGACATATTACTGGCTAGGAAAGACTTATCAAAAGATTGGAAGAAAAGATGATGCATTAATTCTGTTTAGAAAAGCAGTTAACTTGCCTAGGCCTTATAAAAGAGAAGAGTTGATGTATATCGATATAGTGAAGCAATTAAAAAGAGAAGAACCTTAAAACATTTTTAGTTTTTTTACCTTTTTGTATTCTTTAGGCATATTGAACATCTCTGGCATTCCATTTGTTGAAGAATATTTTTTTAAATTATATTCAAAACTACCGTCTTGATCAGTAAAAATTGCTTTTACAAGAATAGCATTTTCATTCATACCTAATTCAGAGAAATTAATGTCAAAACTTCCCCAACTATTTTCAAATTGAGCAATTTTTTCCTTCATAGTTTTGACAAGGACAGATTGCTCTTCTTTGGCTGTAACCCAGATAAACTGCTTATTTTCAATGTCATCATTAAGTATAATTTTATATGATTCAAAACCATTAATCATTTCTGCAGTATCAGATACTATAGGATCTGAATCATCTTCATCAGAATCAGACTGCTCATTACTATTTTCGCTTTCATTTTCACTATTTTCTGAAGAATTTTTTTCTGCTAAAAATTCTGAAAATGACTGTTTAGTAAAACGATTTTTATTATAATTAATTTTTACAATAGTAGAATCTTCAAATGAAATTGCAGTTCCATTATCTACATCTCTGCTCATAAGCCGTGCAATTCCTTTTCCTTTAAATGAAAAATCCATTCTAGAATGATAAGAATTTTCAGAAAAATAATTATAAACAGAAGATTGCATAGATCCCATTTTAAAAGATGCTACAGTAGTTTCTTCAGTAATAAATTCAGACTGGGCAATAAGATTAGATGATAAGAGTAGTGAAAGAAATAAGGTAGATAATATAGTATTCAAATTGATTATAGCTCAGTTTCTTTAACTGTTTTTTTTACTTCATCGAGAGTATTATCAAGTGCATTTTTTTCTTCTTCATTTAAGTCAAAAGTAAGAATATTTTCAACACCATCAGCACCAATAACGGTTGGAACACCGATGAAATATCCATTTACTCCAAACTCGCCCTCACACAATGATGCACATGGGATAACCCTTTTTTTATCTTTTACAAAACTTTCAATCATTTCTACTGCTGATTGTGCAGGAGCATAAAATGCAGAGCCTTTACCGAAAAGTTTTACTAGCTCTCCACCACCGAACCGTGTTCTGTCTTCAATTGCTTTTATTTTTTCTTCATCTAATAATGATGTTAATGGTACACCACCTACAGTTGCTAAACGACTCACAGGAACCATTGTGTCTCCATGTCCACCAAGAACCATACATGTGACATCTTGAGAAGAAAGATTAGTTGC
>Ga0208410_1000297_pt1 | contig 30176 bp, 28 predicted proteins | sample ETN02SmetaG_3_FD_185787 | JGI IMG/M metagenome (GOLD analysis project Ga0208410, IMG submission 185787) | Marine microbial and viral communities from oxygen minimum zone, Eastern Pacific Ocean - ETNP2014F10-02SV257 (SPAdes) (version 2) | ecosystem: Environmental > Aquatic > Marine > Oceanic ... | reverse complement strand
GGAAGCCTCAAGAAAACTTAATATGACAGCAAAAGTAACAATGATGACAGCACAAAAACTTTATGAAGCTGGCTTAATAACATATATGCGAACTGACGGCGTTCAAATTGGCAAAGAAAGCATAGAAGAAATCAGATCTAGTATTGGCGCAATTTATGGAGAAGATTTTCTTCCGAACGAACTAAGAGATTACCAAGGAAATATTGCAAATGCACAAGAAGCACATGAAGCTATAAGACCGACCGACCCGAAAAAAACACCAGATATTGTAAAAAATGAACTTAATGATGATCAGCATGGGCTATATTCACTTATATGGAAAAGAACATTAGCAAGCCAAATGGAAAATTGGCGCGGAATGAGAACAACTGTTTTAATAAATAATGAAGATGGAGATATTAGCTTTAGAGCCTCAGGAACTGTAACTGTATTTGAAGGTTTTAGAGCGCTGTATGAGGAAGGTAGAGCTGAAGATAAAGAGGAATTACAAAATTTACCTAAATTAGTTAAAGATAGCTCTCTTGCAAACATTAAAATAAATACTAATCAGCACTTTACAAAACCCCCACCGAGATTTTCAGAACCATCTCTTGTTAAATCTCTTGAGGAAAAAGGCATTGGAAGGCCATCAACATATGCATCAATCATATCTGTTTTACAAGACAGAAACTATGTAAGATTAGATAAAAGATATTTCTATCCAGAAGATAAAGGTAGATTAGTCACATCTTTTTTAGAAAACTTCTTTAGACAATATGTTGGTTATGATTTCACAGCCCAATTAGAAGAAAACCTAGATAAAGTTTCAAATGGTGAAATGAATTGGAAAGATTTTTTAAATAATTTCTGGGGAGAATTTAATTCATGTTCAGAAAAAGCTTTAGAATTAAGAACAAGGGATATTTTAGATCAACTTAATGAAAGTTTAGGAAATCATATCTTTAAAGATGATAAGGGAGAAATTGATAGAAAGTGCCCTAAATGTGATGAAGGAATATTAAGCCTTAAAACAAGTAGAAATGGCGCATTCATAGGCTGTTCTGCATATCCTGATTGTAAATATACAAGAACATTTGGATCGAATAGTAATGTTGAACCAAGAATTATAGGTGTTCACCCTGAAATAAATAAAGAAATTAATCTACTAGTAGGAAGATATGGCCCTTATCTAGAAATACAAGAAGATGATCCGGATAAAAAACCTAAAAGATCAACAATCCCTAAAACCATAGATCCTGATGAGGTAAATTTAGAATTAGCAATAAATCTTTTATCGCTTCCTAAAATTATAGGAATACATCCAGAAGATGGTAATGAGATAAAAGCTGGATTAGGTAGATTTGGTCCTTATGTCGTTCATGAAGGTATATTTGCGAGTTTAACAAATGTTGAGGAGTTATTTTCAATTGGATTAAACAGAGCTATTGATTTAATTGAAGAGAAAAAAGCAAATCCTGGGAGAGGTAGAGCAAGTAAAACAATTAAAGAACTTGGAAAACACCCTAAAGATGAAAAAGATATAGTTTTAATGGAAGGACGATACGGCCCTTTTGTAAAACACGGGAAAGTAAATGCATCTATACCAAAAGATATGAATTTAGATGATGTAAATCTAGAGTTAGCTGTAGAATTAATAAAAAACCGAAAAAAGAAAAAAAAGAAATAATGGTCAAACCTGTCAGACCAAAACCAGCTGCTAGTCTTGTTATAACAAAACAAAAGAAAAATGATTTATATGTTTTAATGGGCCAAAGGCCAAAAAATTCAAGATTTGCACCTAATGTTTGGGTTTTTCCTGGTGGTAGAGTTGAAAAATCAGATATGCTTAATAAAAGCATAAAGCTAAGTAAAAAAAATTTAGATGATCTTTCAAAATTAAAATCAACAAATACCCTATCTATTGGTCTTATATCTGCAGCAATAAGAGAAACTGAAGAGGAGACAAGCTTAAAATTAATTGATAAAAATTTAAAAAATTTATGGGTTTTAGCAAGAGCAATAACTCCTGCAAATCAAAAAATTAGATTCGATACTAAATTTTTTGTTATAGATGAAAAAAATTTTTCAAATAAGATCAAAGGTAATGGTGAGTTAAACAATCTAGGCTTTATAAATATAAAAGAGGCTATTAAATTGCCTTTATTTGATATTACTGAATTTTTATTAGAAGAATTGACAAGATTTTATGCAAATAAAATTAATTCAAAGTTTTTCCCTTTTTTCTGGAGATATAAAAAATCTACTCGAATGATATCAAGGCCTAATAATACTTGACTAATATCAAATTATACCTATTTTTGCTGAAAAGGTAAAATTATGGCTAAACAAAATTCAGTTAAAATTAAATTAGAAAGCACTGCTGGTACTGGCTACTATTATGTGACTAAGAAAAATTCAAAAACAATGACAGATAAAATGGTTATAAAAAAATATGACCCTGTCGCCAGAAAGCATGTTGAATTTAAAGAAGGAAAAATAAAATAAGCCTCGAAGTTGAAACCTTAAATCAAATTAACTCATTAAAATTAAAAAAAGATATACCTATTTTAATTGCAGATGCAGATGAGGTTATATTTCTTTTTCTTATAGGTTTAGAAAAATATTTAGAAAAAAAAGGTTTATTCCTAGATCTTAACGAGCCTAAAATAACTGGCAATATAAAATACAGCGATACAATGAAGCCTGTTGAAAATATGGATATGAGTAAAATTATGCCAGACTTCTTCTCCAAAGAAACAGAGAATCTTGAATTAGTAAAACACACAAAAAAAGTATTGCAGAGATTATCCAAATTTCTACAAATAATTGTTTTAACAAATCTTCCTCACAAGGATAAAGGTAAACGAGAAATTGCAATGATTAAAAACAATTTAAATTTTCCTGTTATAACAAATAGCGGAGTTAAAGGAGGAGCTGTAAAAAAAATACTCAATAAAATTAATGCGGCTTCATTTTTTATTGATGATATGCCTTTAAATATTGATTCTGTATCAAAAGAATGCCCTGAAACACATTGCATTCATTTTCTTCAAGATAAAAGGATTAATAAATTGATGCCAACACCTAAAAGTGCGAATATTAAATTATGTAATTGGCTAGATGTTGAAAGCTATATTATGAAAAATCTTGAAAAAGATATTGATAAAAATAACTAAAAATACCAATCTTCAATTCTGCAGAGATTGCCTGCATCAAACAAAAAAAATAAGTAATTTATGCAATAAATGTTTATCGCCAAGAGTAATTCACCATAAAGAATTAAAAAATTTATCAATTGCTCATTTAGATTGCGATGCTTTTTATGCTTCTGTAGAAAAAAGAGATAACTCTGATCTAAAAAACAAACCTCTGATTATAGGCGGGGGAAATAGAGGTGTAGTTTCGACCGCTTGTTATATTGCGAGAACAAAAGGTATTCACTCTGCAATGCCTATCTTTAAAGCAAGAAAATTATGTCCAGAAGCAATAATTTTAAAACCAAATATGAGCAAATATAAAAAGGTAAGCTATGAAATAAGGGATTTAATGAAAGAACTTACCCCGCTTGTTGAGCCAATATCACTAGATGAAGCATTTCTAGATTTATCAGGAACATTTAAGTTACATCAGAAAATACCAGCGATATTGTTAGCTGAATTAGTTAATAAAATAAAAAAGGATATAGGAATTAATGTTTCAGTGGGATTGTCATACAATAAATATTTAGCAAAAGTATGTTCAGATTTAGATAAACCAAAAGGGTTTTCGGTGATTGGAAAAGAAGAGTCGAAAGATTTTTTATCCAATAAACCTGTAAATTTATTATGGGGTATAGGTAAAAAATTTACAAATAAATTAAACTCTGATGGAATAATAAATATTGGTCAGATACAAAAAATAGAAATAAAGGAATTAGTCAAAAGATATGGAATTATAGGCCTTCACATTTATCAATTATCAAATGGAAAAGATTCAAGATCAATAAGATCAAATCGGCCCATTAAAAGCATAAGTCATGAGACAACATTCACAAAGAATATTAAAAATATAAAAAAGTTAGAAAACATTCTAAATGATTTATCAATAAAAGTTGCCTTTAGAGCAAAAAAGAATGGATTGGGCGGAAAAACAATAAATTTAAAATTAAAAACAAAAAACTTTAAATCAATTTCTAGATCTAAAACTATTAATAACCCTACTCAAGTAGAGAGAAAAATATATAAAATTGCAAAAGATTTATTAAGTAATATTAAAGATAATGAAGAATACAGGTTAATAGGCGTAGGAATTTCAGAGCTTGTAGATGAAAACCTCTGTGATTTAGATAATTTAATTGATACAAATGAAAATAATGAAAAGAAACTAGATCAAGCTATAAATTCTTTAAGGGATAAATTTGGAAGCAACATAATTAATCACGGAAAAAACTATGAATAAAATTGATCAAAATTTATTAAGTAATAATATTATTTTACCTGAACCTGCATCACCAGTTGCAACATATGTTCCTTATAATATTTCTGGAAATTTATTGTATATTTCAGGGCAAGGACCTTTTGATGGAAACAAATTGATAACAGGGAAAGTTGGCTCTGAATTGACTTTAGAAGAAGGCCAAGAGGCCGCTAGATTATGCGCAATAATGATTCTTTCTCAAGCAAAAAAAGCTTGTGGAAACCTTGAAATGATAAAAAAATGTGTAAAGCTAGGTGGTTTTGTAAATACTGATAATAAATTTTCAGATCACGCATTAGTTATGGATGGCGCATCTAAACTAATGATATCAATTTTTGAGGAAAAAGGTTGGCATGCTAGATTTGCTGTCGGGGCACCCTCTTTACCATTAAACATGGCTGTTGAAGTTGATGCTATATTTGAATTACAAAATAAATGAATGATCAAAGTCAAATTAGTATAAGCATTGAAAAATCAATAAAAAATATTGGTAAAAAGAATTGGAATAAATGTGCTAATCATGATCCTTTAAATTACAATCCATTTGTAAGTTTTGAATTCTTAAATGCACTAGAAGAAAGTAAATCTGTAAATGGTAATAGCGGATGGTATACATCTTATTTTGTTGCAAAAGATAAAGATAAAAAGACTATTGGTTGCATTCCCTCTTATCTAAAAAATAATTCTTCAGGAGAGTATGTTTTTGATTATTCATGGGCTGAAGCGTATCAAAGAATAGGAAGGTCATATTATCCCAAACTTCAGATAGCAATCCCCTTTACTCCAGTTTCTTCACCAAAATTATTAACCGCAAATAAAGATGATATGAACACTAAAGTAGCAATGCTTCATGGTGTAGAAGATTTTTGTTTAGAAAATTCAATTTCTTCAGCCCATTTAACTTTTTTAAATGAAAAAGAATTAAGTATTACAAAAAAAATAAACTGGTTAACTAGAAACGATCAACAGTTTCATTGGTATAATAATAATTATAATAATTTTGATGATTTTTTAAACGCACTATCATCTAGAAAAAGAAAAAATATAAAAAAAGAACGCAAGGAAGCAAATAAAATAGGATTAGAGATAGAAACACTTAATGGTAAAGAAATTTTAGAACATCATTGGGATGAATTTTACAAATTCTATATTGATACAAGCATGAGAAAATGGGGACAACCTTATCTTAATAGGGATTTTTTTAGCGTTATAGGCCAAACATTATCATCAAAGATTCTTTTAATAATGGTTAAAAATGAAAACAGATATATTGCTGGAGCTTTAAATTTTTTAGGTGGTGACACAATTTATGGAAGAAACTGGGGGTGTATAGAAGATCATAAAAACCTACATTTTGAAGTATGCTATTATAGAGCAATAGAGTATGCAATAAGTAAAAAATTTAGGAAAGTTGAGGCTGGAGCTCAAGGGTCTCATAAAATATCTCGAGGATACCAACCAGAAAAAACTTTTTCTGCTCATTGGATTAAAGATATTGATTTTTCTGAAGCAATATCAAATTATTTAGAAGACGAAAGATTGTATATTCATGATAATATTGAAAAGTTAAATGAATATATTCCTTTTAAAAAAAATAAGGAGAACCAATGAGCTATGACAAAAATAATATTTTTGCAAAAATACTAAGAAATGAAGCTGACTGCGTTAAAGTTTATGAAGACTCAAAGGTACTAGCTTTTATGGATGTTATGCCTCAAGCACCCGGCCATACATTAGTAATACCAAAATTTGAGACAACAAATTTACTTGATCTTCCAGATGAATTTTTGGAACCGATTTTAAAAACCACTAAAAATATTGCGAATGCAATAAAAGAAGTTTATTCACCAACAGGTGTAATGATAATGCAGCTTAATGGGAAAGAAGCTGGTCAAACAGTTTTTCACCTTCATTTCCATATAATCCAAAGAAGTGAGGGATTAGATTATAAGTTCCATTCTAGAGATGTAGAAAATTTCGATAAACTTGAAAACGAAGCTAGAAAAATACGTAAAGCTATTTCTATGTAACCTTCTGTTTATTTTTTTTAGGTGATTTTTTTAATGGAAGATATTCAAAGGTTAATTCGTTTTCTTTTAAATCTACTTTAATATTTCCACCTTTTGATAATTTCCCATAGAGTATTTGTTCAGCAATAGGTTTTTTAATTTTTTCTTGAATCAACCTACTAAGAGGTCTAGCTCCCATATTTTCATCGTAACCTTCTTTTCCTATCCACATAGCAGCTTTTTCAGAAATCTGAATAAATACATTTTTATTATCTAGTTGAGTTTCCAATTCCAAAATAAATTTCTCTACTACTCTTGCTATTACTTTATCAGGAAGAGAATTGAATGAAATAATTGCATCTAACCTGTTTCTAAATTCAGGGTTAAATAATTTATCTATTGCCTCAACATCATCGCCTTCTCTTTTGTCTCTATTAAAACCTAGTGCAGGTTTAGCTAAATCAGAAGCACCTGCATTTGTAGTAAGTATTATGATAGTATTTCTAAAATCTACTTTTCTCCCATTCTGATCAGTTAATGTCCCGTAATCCATGATTTGAAGAAGAATATTAAAAATATCTGGATGAGCTTTTTCTATTTCATCTAATAAAACAACAGAATATGGATTTTTATCGACACCATCAGTCAATAAACCTCCCTGATCGAATCCAATATACCCTGGAGGAGCTCCTATTAATCTTGAAACAGTATGTCTTTCCATAAATTCAGTCATATCAAATCTTAATAATTCTACTCCTAAAATAGATGATAGCTGTCTTGCGAGCTCTGTTTTTCCAACTCCAGTCGGGCCAGTAAATAAATATGAGCCAATAGGCTTTTGATTGTCTCGAAGACCAGCTCTAGAAAGCCTAATAGATGTTGCAATTTCTTCTATAGCTTTATCTTGACCAAAAACCATTCTTTTAAGAGATTTATCTAAATCTTTTAACTTTTTAGTATCATCACGAGTAATGTTTCGTGAAGGAATCTTAGCCATTATTGCTATTGTTTCTTCGATCTCTTTTTCACCAATAATTTTCTTTTTAGATGCTTTTAATTTCATTGCTGCACCAGTTTCATCAATTACATCTATAGCTTTATCAGGTAATTTCTTATCACTCATATATCTTGACGATAACTCAACAGCACAATCTATTGCTTCATCAGAATATTTTAAACCATGAAAATCTTCAAAACGCGATTTAAGACCTTTTAGAATCTTAATAGTATCTTCATTATTTGGTTCATCAACATCAATTTTTTGAAATCTTCTTGATAAAGCTCTATCCTTATCAAAAAATTGTCGAAATTCTTTATATGTTGTTGAGCCAACACATCTCATTCTTTCATTTTGTAAATATGGTTTTAATAAATTTGACGCATCCATTGCCCCACCTGATGTAGCTCCAGCCCCTATAACAGTGTGAATCTCATCAATAAATAAAATAGAGTTGTCAATTTTTTCAATCTCTTTAAGAACAGCCTTAATTCTTTCTTCAAAATCTCCTCTGTATCTAGTGCCAGCAAGTAATGCACCCATATCTAGAGAGTAAATTTGAGATGATTTTATAACAGATGGCACTTCCTCAAAAACTATTCTGTAGGCTAAACCCTCAACTATTGCTGTTTTTCCAACTCCAGGGTCACCAACTAATAATGGATTATTTTTTCTTCTTCTACATAATATCTGAATAAGCCTTAATACTTCTTCATCTCTCCCAATAAGAGGATCAATCATATTTTTTTTAGCTTTTTCATTTAGGTTTTCACAAAATGCCTCTAGAGCACTCTTTTTGTTTGATGGTAATTCTTCTTGTTCATCATTAATTTCTTCTGAAAAACTCATATCTGCATAATCATCATCTTTTCTAATGCCATGAGAAATAAATTGAACAGCATCGTATCTTGTCATCTCCTGTTTTTCCAATAAATATACTGAATAACTCTCTTGTTGAGAAAAAATAGCCACAATTACATTTGCACCATTGACCTCACTTTTTCCAGATTGCTGTACATGAATAGCTGCTCGTGTAATTACAGTTCTATATCCTGCTGTTGGCTCAGGTAATTGTTCGTTATTGGATAAAATAAGATATTTCTGCTCATCTATAAATTTAACTAAATCGTTTTTTAAGAGCGATAAATTAATATTACAAGCCTTAAGGAGGTTTGAGGCATCTGTATCTTCGATTAAAGCTAAAAGAAGGTGCTCAACAGTAACATGTTCATGATTTTTTTTAGCAGCGTAATCTATTGATCTCTGTAATGACTCTTCTAAGCTTTGAGCAAAACCTGCCATAATTTTAATCCTTTTCCATTGTGCATTGTAAAGGATGGTCGTTCTTTTTTGCAGTTTCAAGAACTTGAATTACTTTTGTTTCGGCAATCTCATATGGAAAAACTCCACAAACACCTACTCCATTTTGGTGAACATGAAGCATAATGTTTGTAGCCTCATCATTATTCTTATGAAAAAACTTTTTAAGAAGAAATACAACGAATTCCATTGGAGTATAATCATCATTTAAAAGCAAAACCTTATATAACGATGGTTTTTGAAGCTTTTTCTTAGTCTCAACCTTAGTATCTTCATCAAAATCTATATATTTATCGCCTTCAGACATCTAATAATTTAACTCCTATTTATTATCTAACAAAACATCTCTAGCTTTGTTTATTTTTGCGCTTAAGTAATCAGAACCACCTTTATCTGGATGGTTTTTCTCAATTAATTTTTTATGCGCATTTATAATATCATCTCTAGAAGCGTTGAAATCAAGACCTAAAATCTCAAATGCTTCATTTTTATCAATTGAAATTTTAAAATTATTTTTTTTAAAAAAAGAATTATAGAAATCATAAAATGTTTTTAATCTTGTTAACCACAAGGAAAGCACAAAAAGAGGTCCAGAAAAATAATATAAACCTCTGAATAGAAAAATTAAAGACACAATAAGCAAAATGGTGCCAAGAATTATCTTTGTTAGACTTTCTAATTTAGTAGAATTTATATTTGATAAATATTTTACAATTAAAACAATTATTACAAGACTTATAGCTCCATAAAATAAAAAAGTCATTAAACTAGACCTAATTTGCTTAATTCAGATATTAATTCTTCGCTAGAATTATCATAACTTAACGGGTCATATACAATATCATCTTTAGGGATGTCATTATTTTTTAAATATCTCCAACCTTGGAAAGGTCTCGATTTCTTTGGTGTAGTTAACATAATTTCTTCTGACAAAAGAATTTTACACCTATTAATTTTATCTTCTCCAATATATCTACTCATATTCAAGATATTTTGACGAGCTCTTATATAGCCCTTGAAAATCCAATAAATTGATCCACCGTCAATTAATTCTTCATATCTTTTGGGATGCATTCTAGTGATATGAACTGTTTCATCATATTTTTCTCTTATGAAAATTTGTCTTCTAAACAACTCATCAACATCCTTTGCTCCAACACATAATTTTTTTAAATGTATAGTCATTTATCTATGTATATCTCTACAACATCAGTTGGAGAAAAAAGAGAAAAAAAACCTGGACTTATTGACCCACCGATTAGGTACCAATTTTCATCAATAAAAACTGAAGACATACTATGTCTAGGAGTTGGCATTTCTTCTTTTTTAATCCAATTACCTTTTTCGAAAGAATAATGGTCTTTGTAAGTTCTATTAGGATTAAGAGTTTTTCCTCCTGAAACATGCAAATTATTTTTAATTTGCTGAACTGATGAAGAGGCAACTCTTAAAGGATAATTAATGTTTTTTTTCCATTTATTTAATTTAGGATCAAAAATTTCAAACCTATTTGATATTTCAGAATTTGAAGCATCTATACCTCCAATTATAGCTATATTCTCATTATAAACTCCAAATCCTGATGCATATAATGGATCATCGAAAACGGCATAGCTAACACTCCATTCACCATAATTTAAATTGTAAGACATAACTTTTTCAGGACTTTCTCCAATTCCGCCTATAAAAAATACTTTGTTATTTATTTTTACCATAGCATGATCAGCTCTTGCGTATGGCATATCACTTATTTGAGCCCAATTAGATAAACTATGATCATATATCCAGCAATTTTTTGTTGGTTTATCTTTATTATACCCGCCGCATAACAATATTTTATTTTGAAAACTAACAATTCTAAAACCATGAAAATCTTTTGGAAATAAGCTAATAGGTCTCCATATTTTTCCATCAATATCAAAAATTTCTGATAAAGGGTTATTTCCAACAATTCCCTTTCCTCCAATAACTATAATTTCATTATTAAGTATTGCTGCAGAAGTTCCGCTCTTTGCTACTGGAAGGGGTGTAGCTTCAACCCATATAGGAAAAACTTTGGATGGCAAAAAAAATATATGACAAAACAATAATAAGAATAAATAAAATTTAATATTAATATTCAATTTCATACCTAAACAAGAAACCAAGCAGCAAGACCAAGAAAACTAAAAAATCCTACAACATCTGTAATTGTAGTTAAAAAAACAGTCGATGCCACTGCTGGGTCAATTCCAACTCGATTTAAACCTAAAGGAATTAAAATACCTGCTAATCCAGCAATTACCATATTTAAAATCATTGCAGTTGCTAGAACAATACCTAAAGAATGATTACCAAACCATAACCAGCCAAAAAAGCCTGTAATTATGGCAAAAAGTGCTCCATTGTAAAAGCTTACAAGTATTTCTTTATTTATTATTCTTTTATAATTTAACGGGACCAAATCTCTTGTTGATAACGAACGAACTGCGATGGTTAATGTTTGTGTGCCGGCATTGCCCCCCATTGAGGCAACTATAGGCATCAAGATTGCTAGGGCAACCATTTCTTCAATAGTTGCATCAAAAAAACCTATAACTACAGATGCAAGAACAGCAGTTAATAGATTAATAAATAACCATGAAAAGCGTCCCCTTGAAACTCTAATCGCACTATCAGTTATATTTTCATCACCTACCCCACCAAGTAATTTTATATCTTCTCCAGCTTCATCCTTTATGACATCAACTATATCATCAGCTGTAATTACTCCAATTAATCTTCCATTTTTATCAACTACAGGAGCTGAAACCAGATCAAATCTTTCAAACTCTAAGGCAACTATTTCCTTATCTAAATCAGAATTAATTGTAACAAAATGATTTGATTTAATATCTTTTAAATCGCTTTCACGTTTTGATCTTATTATATTTGATAAAGACAATGTCCCAAGAGGTTTAAAAGAAGGATCAACAAGATAAATTTCATAGAACTCATTAGGTAATTCATAATTTTCTCTTAGAAAATCGATAGCTTGCCCTACATTCCAATACGGCGGCATAGAGACAAAGTCCAAGCTCATCAATCTTCCGGCGCTGTCATGAGGATAATTTAATGAGTTTTTTATCTCCTCTCTTTCATTTAAAGGAACTTTTTGAAGAATTAGATTTTTTTCGTTATCTTCTAAGTCCTCAATTACATGAACTGCATCATCTGTTTCTAGTTTTGGTATTAGGTTTGCTACAAAGTTAAGCCCTAAGTAATGAATTATTTCTTCTCTTACTAAGTCTTCAAGATCAGAGAGAATCTCAGGTTTAAATTCATCTTTAATTAAATATATAAATGCTTCTCTTTCTGAAGATTTAAGTAAATTAATAATATCTGCGATATCAGATGCAGGTAATTTATTAATAATATCTAAAACAGATTTTTTGTCACCAGAATCAACGGATCTTATGATTTTAGAAACTAGCGATGGGTCAAATTGCTCTCCGAAAGATACAACCTTATCTTCTGTTTTATTGCTCATCATTAAATTCCTTATGGTGCGGCCGAGAAGACTCGAACTTCCACGGGTTTTACTCCACAGCGACCTCAACGCTGCGCGTCTACCAGTTCCGCCACGGCCGCAAATTAGTTATTAATATAACAATACTTAATAATGATTTGTAAATTAATAAACAAATTTATAAATTAATAAAGTTATGAATGATAATGAAATAGAATACTTTCAAGAAAAAAAGGTTATTGATTATCCTTATTCTATAAAATTTATGGAAAAAAAGGTTGAAGAAATTCATAAAAATATTAGCAAAGAGTTTTTATGGTTTTTAGAGCATGATAATATATATACAGCTGGAACAAGCGCAAAACCTGAAGACCTGATCCTAAAAAATAAATTCAAAGTATATGAGTCAAGCAGAGGTGGGCAATATACATATCATGGACCTGGGCAAAAGATAGTTTACTTAATGCTAAACCTTAGGAAAAAAGGGTATGATATAAGGAAGTTTATTTCCTTAATTGAAGAATGGATAATTATTTCATTAAAAGACATAGGTGTAAAAGGGATAAATGATAAAAATCATGTTGGTATTTGGGTGGAAGATAAGGATACTTTGAAAAAAATATCATCTATTGGGTTAAGAGTAAGAAAAGGCATTACATTTCATGGTGTTAGTATAAATATGAATCCAAATTTAGAAAATTTCAGAGGAATAAACCCCTGTGGAAATAACCCATATAATGTAACAAGCCTTGAAGAAATGGGACTAAAAAAAGAAATTAAATATTTTGATGATATCCTTATAAGAAATTTCAATAAACTATTTAATGTGAAATTAAAACTTAGGAAAACTCTAGAATAATTTCATCAGAAGCTAAACTATCGCCGCCTTTACAGTGAATTTTTTTAATTGTTCCTGATACTTCAGATCTAATGACATTTTCCATTTTCATTGCTTCGATCGTACATAGTTTATCACCTATATCTATTTCTTGTCCCTCATTAACATCAATTGAAACTATTAACCCAGGCATAGGGCATTTAATGATTTTTTCATTTGATCGAACATCCTTTGCTATCATATGCTTTGATAATTCATATGCTCTTTTAGATAAAATTTTGATTCCTGAGGAAAAACCATAACTACTGATATTGTAACCATTTATAATTTTTTCAATTTTAAAATGATATTCTTCGCCATTAATGGAAATAGACGCTAATGGTTTTCCTGGCTCATAAGAAGAATCGATTGTAATTACTTCATCATTATATTCTATTATAAGATTATCTTGTCTGTCATATGTCTTAAATTCAAAAACAGAATCTTCAATAACAGCAACTAAAGACTTTTCAAAAAATGAATTATTTCTATTTTGATTTCTCGATCTGAATTGGTCTATGGTATGTAAATAAGTTCCAGCAATGGCAAATAATAAAGAAAATTTATCATTATTTACAAAAGACCTATAACCTTCAGGATACTCGGCATCAATAAATCCAGTGTTGATATCGCCACTAATAAAGTTCTCATTCCTGATAATTGCTGTTAAAAAATTTATATTATTTCTTATTCCATTAATATAATGATGATTTAATGCGATCTCCATCTTTGAAAGAGCCTCATTTCTATCTTTTCCGTAAGAGCAAAGCTTCGAAATCATTGGATCATAATAAATTGATATTTCACCTCCCTCATAAACTCCAGTATCGTTCCTTATATTATCTATATTAATGGGTGTAATGTATGAATTTAATCTACCTGTTGAAGGCATAAAATTTCTTTCTGGATCTTCTGCATAAATTCTAGACTCCATTGCCCATCCATCAAATTTAATATCATCTTGTTTTAATTTTAACTCTTCTCCAGAGGCTATTTTTATCATTTCTTCTACTAAATCAATTCCAGTAACCAATTCTGTAACTGGATGCTCAACCTGTAACCTTGTATTCATTTCTAAAAAATAAAAATTTTTATCTTGATCTACTATAAACTCTACCGTTCCTGCGCTTGCATAATTAATTGTTGATGCTAGTATTTTTGCTTGTTCTCCCATTTCATTTCTAAGTTTTTCATCAACAAATGGACTTGGTGATTCCTCTATAATTTTTTGATTTCTTCTTTGAATTGAGCATTCTCTTTCACCTAAGTGAATAACATTTCCATGATTATCAGCTAATATCTGAATCTCTATATGCCTTGGTTTTTCAATAAATTTTTCTATAAATATTCTATCATCACCAAAACTTGATTTTGCTTCATTAATCGATGAATTGAATGCATCTTCAACATCATCCTCAGCTCTAGCAATTCTCATGCCTTTTCCACCGCCACCTGCCGAAGCTTTTATCATAACCGGGAAACCAATTTTTTTTGAAATCTCAAGAGCTTCTTCAGAATCTTTGATAATTTCTTGATGGCCTGGAATTATATTTACATTTGATTTTTCAGCAAAAATCTTTGACTCAATTTTATCGCCCATTACTCTTATTGGTTCTGATGGCGGACCTATAAATGTAATTCCTTCCCTTTCAAGTTGATTAACAAAAGAAGCATTTTCTGAAAGAAAGCCATATCCAGGATGAACTGCATCTGCACCAGTTTTTTTACAAGCATTTATTATTTTTTCGATAACCAAGTAAGATTCAGATGATGGAGCTGAACCAATATTAACAGACTCTTTAGCTTTCATTACATGTAAAGCTCTACTATCAGCATCACTATAAACTGCTACAGTATCTATACCTAGTTTATTGCATGTATCTATTACTCTACATGCAATTTCACCTCTATTAGCAATTAAAATCTTTCTAAACATAATCTTCTCATAAAGGTAAGTTATCGTGTTTTTTCCAAGGATTTGATAGTTTTTTATTTCTTAAAAGTTTTAAAGCTTTTGCAATTCTTGGTCTAACATTTCTAGGCATAATTACATCATCGATATAACCTCTCTCCGCAGCAACAAAAGGATTAAGAAATCTTTCCTCATATTCACTTGTATGTTTGTTAATTTTATCTTCATCACCAATATCTTTTCTATAAAGTATTTCAACAGCTCCTTTTGCTCCCATAACAGCAATTTCAGCACTAGGAAGAGCATAATTGATATCGCCTCTCAAATGTTTTGGAGCCATAACGCAATAAGCCCCTCCATATGCTTTTCTCGTTATGATTGTTACTTTTGGAACCGTTGCTTCGGCATAGGCATATAAAAGTTTGGCGCCATTCTTTATTAAGCCACCATATTCTTGATCAGTCCCTGGAAGAAATCCAGGAACATCTACAAATGTTACAATCGGAATGGAAAAAGAATCACAAAATCGAACAAATCTTGCAGCTTTTCTGCTTGCGTCAGAGTCTAAAACACCTGCTAAATTCATAGGCTGGTTACCTACAAAACCTACTGTATAGCCATCAATTCTTCCAAATCCAACAACAATATTTTTAGCAAAATTAGGTTGAATCTCAAAAAAATCACCTTCATCAATTGCTTTGATTATGAACTCCTTTATATCGTAAGGAGTATTTGAATTTTCAGGTATAAGATGGTCTAAACTGATTTCTGATCTAGAAGCTTTATCAGAGGTTTCCTTTATTGGTGCAGGCTGAATATTGCTTGAAGGAAGAAAATCAACAAATCTTCTAATATCTGACAGCATATCAATATCGTTATTATAAGCGCCATCAGCAACTGAAGATTTTGTTGTGTGAACATCTGCACCACCTAATTCATCAGCTGTAACTTCTTCATTAGTTACTGTTTTAACGACATCTGGACCAGTTACAAACATATAGGATGTATCCCTGACCATAAAAATAAAATCGGTCAATGCTGGAGAATAAACATCGCCTCCTGCACAAGGCCCCATAATTAATGAAATTTGTGGAATTACACCAGAAGAAAGAACATTTCTTTGGAAAACCTCAGAATACCCACCTAAGGAATCTATGCCTTCTTGAATTCTTGCTCCTCCTGCATCAAGAACACCAATTAATGGCGCATTATTTTTTAAAGCCATATCTTGTATTTTGTTAATTTTTTTTGAATGAGCTAGGGACAAAGAACCGCCAAATACTGTAAAATCCTTAACATATAAAAATATTAATCTTCCATTAATTTGCCCAGACCCAATAACTACCCCATCGCCAGGTATTTTATTCTTTTCCATGCCAAAGTCAGTACTGCTATGCTCAACAAACATATCATACTCTTCGAATGATCCTTCATCTAGGAGAAGGTCAATCCTCTCTCTTGCAGTCAGTTTTCCTTTTGAATGCTGTGCATTTATTCTGTCTTGACCACCACCAAGCTTTGCTTGCTCTCTTCTTCTTTCAAGCTCTTTTATGATATCTTCCATAAGGTTCTCTCAATAAAATTTAAATATTCACTTCATAAGGAAGATCATATCTTTCCCACTTTTCTATCATATGTTTGGGGAGCTCAGCCTCAAAAAACATCTTACTCCCGTTTGGATGATAGAACTCAACACTTCGACTATGAAGGTGTAATTTTTCACCATCTTCTACATTACCGTACCTTTTATCACCTAAAATTGGAATGCCCAATTCTCTCGAATGTATGCGAATTTGGTGATTTCTACCAGTTATAGGTTTAAAAATTATAAAATTTAAATTATTATTTATTATCATATAGTTATTGTATTCTGTTAAAGCTTCATCATAAGTTTTAGAGTTTTTCTTTTTAATTTTTTTATTGATTACTCCTTTGCCTTTTTTTAATTTACCTACATTCAATGCCCAATAATTTTTGGTTATTTTTTTTTCACGAAATAAATAAGACATATGATCAGCAATTTGTCTGTTCAGGGCAATTATTAATATTCCTGAAGTGTCTTTATCAAGCCTATGAACCAATCTAGTTTTTACCGATTTAAATGACGATTTCAATAGAGTATCAATACTTTTCTTAATTTTCGTACCTCCTTGGACAGCAATACCAGATGGTTTATTCAATATTAAAATTTCATCATCTTGATAAATGATCATTTCATCAATTTCTTTTTTTGAATTAATATCAAAGTGATATTTTTTTTCTTTTTTTAGATTTCTATATTCACTACTAATAGAAATTTGGTCATTAATTTGAATTCGATGGTTTGATTTTATTTTTTTTTCATTAACTTTGATCTTTTTTTTTCTCAACGCAATTTCAATATCACTCTGACGAAAAGATGAGTAAATTATTTTAATCCACTTATCTAAACGAACATTAGAATATTCATCTGAAATACTATAAACATCAAAATTCATGATAAACTAGCTATTTTAGTAAAATAAAACCCTAAATAAACAGATAATAAAGAAGCTGCAACAGAGCCAAATATATAAATTAAAGAAACAAGATGTTGATCTTTTTGAAATAAATCTAAAGCCTCAATTGAAAAAGTAGAAAAAGTTGTGAAACCTCCTAAAAAACCAATCATTAAAAAAGATTTTAAAAATTCATTATTTGAATCTTTTAATAAAAAAAAGAATATACCAATTATAAAAGATCCAGTTGCATTTATTATAAGTGTAGATAATGGAAAACTTGAGTTAGAAATAAAATTTACTGTCCCTATATAGTATCTTAGCAATGAGCCAATTGCCCCACCGATTGCAATACTTAATACAATCAAATTATTCTCCTTTAATTTTTTTATTATAAATAATAATTATATTAATATTATATAAAATTAAAATTTAATATGACTAATCATTTAATAAATACAACTGTAACCTGGCTTAAATATAATGGAAAAATTATTAGTAATGATTTATTGCAGGATAATAAATTACAAATAATTCGAAAAACAAAAATCCCAGTTAATGAGTATAAAAAAATATACAAAGAAGTTGGTTATAAATACAACTGGATTGGAAGGTTAAAAATAAGAGAAACTGAATTAAAGGAAATAATTCATAGTAGTCTTGTTGAAATCTATTTGATGAAAAAAAATAATAAAATAATTGGATTCCTTGAAATGGATTACAGATCATCAAAAGAAATTAAAATAGTACACCTGGGTTTAATAGAGAGTTATATTGGAAAAGGGTATGGAAAAAAGCTATTAAAATTTTCCATAAAAAGAGCTAATGAATTAAAGATTCAACCTTTAATCTTACAAACTAATTCTTTAGATCATCCAAATGCATTGCTTTTTTATCAAAAAAATGGTTTTCAAGTATATTCAAGAAGAAATGCAAAAGTGATTAAGGATAATATTTATGAAAAATAAAATTAATATATTTGTTATTTTATCATTCTTCTTTTTGTTACCTATAAACATTTTTGCCTCAGAAAAAACTCTTCATAGAGGAAATGGAGCAGAACCAGATACGCTTGACCCCCATCTAGCAACCGGTCATTGGGAGGGAAGCATTATAAATGATATTTTTATTGGTTTATTTACAAAAGGCCTAGATGGATCATCAATTAAAGGGTCAGTTAAAAATTATACAAAAAGCGAGGACGGTCTTACTTATACTTTTACTTTAAGACAAGATCATTATTGGTCTGATGGTGTAAACGTAACTGCAGAAGATTATGTAAATGGCTTTAGAAGAGTTTTAGATCCTTTAACAGCCTCTCAATATGGATCCTTGTTATATTTAATTAAAAATGGTTTTGAGGTAAACTCAGGATCGCTATCTCCAGAAAACTTAGGTGTAAAAAAAATTAATAATTATACACTTGAAATAAAACTTAATTATCCTGCGCCTTATTTTGAAGAACTACTAACGCATTATACCACTTATCCTGTTCCTAGCCATATCATTAAAAAATACGGTAAAGAGTGGATTAAACCTAAAAATATAGTAACCAATGGGCCATATAAACTTTCTGTTTGGAGAGCTCACGATCATATTTTATTAAAAAGAAATAACTTTTTTTATGATAATGATAATGTTTGGTATGATGAAGTAAAATATTACCCCACTGAAGACAATGAAGCTGCTTTAAGAAGATTTAGAGCAGGAGAATTAGATATAAATAGTGGGTTTCCAGAAAATAAAACAAATTGGCTTAAAAAAAATATGCCTAACAATATTAGACTAGATAATATCTTGGTTGTTACATATTTGATTTTTAATACTCAAAAAAATCCATTTGATAATCCAAAGGTTAGAAGGGCTGTTTCTTTATCGATTGATAGAGATGTAATAGTAAACAAAATAAGAGGTTTTAACGAGACTATAGCTTGGTCGTTAGTACCAAAAGGAATTAAAAATTATAAATATGAAGAACTAGTTGAAGAAAGAAAATTAACTCAGCAGGATAGGTATTTGGTTGCTAGAAATCTACTTAAAGAAAGCGGTTACACTAAAGACAAGCCTCTTACATTCACTCTTAAATATAGACAAGGAGGAGACCAGAAAAAGCATATGGTTGCCATTCAGTCTATGCTTAGAAATTCTGGTATAAAAGTTGAACTCGAAGGATCTGAACCAAAAGTATTATATAGTTATCTTAGGACAGGTGATTTTCAAGTAGGTGATGCAGGATGGATAGCAGATTTTAATGATGCATCAAATTTTCTATTCTTATTCCAACAATCATCTGGTCCTTTAAATTATGGAAATTACAATAATCCAGTTTTTGATAATATGGTTGATAAAGCTTTATCTGAATTAGATATCACAAAGAGAGCAAAAATATTAAAAGAGGCTGAAGTTATTCTTTTAAATGATATGCCATTTGCACCAATTCTATTTGGTATAAGTAGGTGGCTAGTAAAAGACAATATTGATGGGTGGCATACAAATTATGCTGCATACCACCCATCAAGATTCTTAAAACCTAAAAAATAAATTTAAGGCTTAACCAACAAGATGATTAAGCCTTTAATTAATTAAAATTGAGAAGCAATCCTTACATACCAGAATTGTGATCCCCAAGTTCTATAAGAAGGGTCGAAGTCATTAGCAAATGAATCTGGGAAGTAAGGCGGATCTTCATCTAAGATATTATCTACTCCAACAGTTAGTGTTGAATTGATACTCTCAAATATATAGGAGGCTTGCGCATCCCAATACCAAGTATCACCTAAAGTTCTAATTTCATCACCAGCTAAATATGAGCCACCTACTGTTGTTCTTGGAACTTGTCCCGCTACGCCATCAACTTCACCATGATATTGTCCTGATAATGAAACTGTTAATGCGTCTCTATTCCATACAAGGCCTAAATTTGCTTTAATTTCTTTGAATTGATTTCTTCCGTTACCAGTTACATATCCAGCATAATGTTCTACAGATCCATCAGCCTTAGTAACATCATATGTATCAAGAACAGCTATTTCACTTGATACTCTCCAATTACCGAGGTTATCTGACCAATCATAGGTAGCCGCTATTTCAAAACCAGAGGTTTCAACCATACCAATATTATTGGTCGTATTTCTAAGATCCTTAACGAAACCAGTAGAAAGTCTCTCAATTAGAGCGCAATATGCTTGATTGTTTTCACTATAACAACCATTCATAATAAGTTGGGAACCAATTGATGAAATAGTATTTGTAATTTCTATTTCATAATAATCAGCATACAACTTAAGGCCTTCAACAGGCGCTAATATTACACCTAAATTAATACCTTCAGACTCCTCTGGCTGAACATTTGGGTTGCCACCAACAGTAACTCTTATTTGAGTATTGGGTTGAGTAAATCCTGTAGGCACTCCATCTGTTAAGCATTGTCCTGATTGAGTACCATCAGCATTTCCAGTGAAATTTGGAGCATTCACATCGCATGGATCTTGAATATCAGGATAAGAATCATTATTACCGCTATATAAATTTCCAATTGAAGGAGCTCTAAAGCCTTCAGCAAAAGTTGCTCTAAAAGTAACGATATCATTTGGCGAATAAGTTAAACCATACTTAGCATTTGTTGTTTCACCAAAAGATGAGTAATCAGAATATCTTACTGAAGCACTTAAATCTAAGCCATCGGCAACAGGAATTGCTAATTCTAAGTAAGTTTCATCTACCTCAAATTCCCCACTTACTGGGCTTGAGGCATTACCGGATGATAGTCCTGCAGCAATAAATGCATCAGGTTCATAACCGCCCTCTTCTTTTCTATGCTCATAACCAAAAGCAACGCCAATTGGACCAGCAGGAAGTTGAGCAAGCTCTCCTGATACATCGAACCCAAAATTTTTCATTTCATTTTCGCCAGTATCATGTGCTAAGAAAGTAATATAATCGACCATTTCTGAGGTAATAGATCCTGTTCCTGTCCATAAACCATCTCCAATGTATTTGCTGTCTGAACCTTGTCCTCCAAAGATATTTAAAGGAACACAACTTCCAGTACATGCATCACCACTTAGAGCTTTTTTAATATTTCCAGTATTTAAAAGACCTTTAGTGGTTGTAACATTCTTGTTTTGAGCCCAGATAAAATATGCAGATACATCCCAATCAGCAATTTTTGTTTCAAGACCCATAGAGATTCTGTATGTTTCAGTATCTTGAATAAAGTCTCTATTTCCAGCTTCAAGCAATCTTCTACCTAACCAACCTACTGCATATCCACCAGGATAATTTGCATCATTACAAGCCTTACCTTCAACTGAAAGACCAGTTAAATCACAAAACTCTAGTCCAAAAGGATTATAAGGATTATTTCTTGAAATGCCTTCACTTCCGCCAAAATCACCAAATCCATAAAATAATGGCATTGGCGCCAATAACTGATCTGAAACTCTATTTTGATAAACGCCAAATAAGGTTACTGAAGTATCTTCTGCTATTTCAAATGTTCCTTTAGCGAAAAAGTTTTTTCTCTCACTTGGAGTTTCTACATAATTATATGGATTATAATTAAAACGATCATCAGGACTTGTCCAGCATCTAAAGTCACTCGGGGAAGATCCTGATGTACCTTCATTTGGTTGAAAATTACTACAACCTGGTACAACGCCTCCATATGCTAATCTACCTTGTGGGGTTCCTGAAGACCCACCAAAACTCGGTCTTGCAGCTGTTTCTTGTCTTTCCCAATTACCTAATTCATGAACATCAACATATGAAGCGCCCATAATGAATGAACCACCGTCAAAAGTTGATCCCATGCTAATTGAAAAATTATCAGCTACTCCGCCGCCATCAAAATATTCACCTCTTTGGAAAGAAACATCTAATCCATCATATGAATCTTTAGTAACTATGTTTATAACTGCGCCAATAGCATCTGAACCATAAATCGATGCTGCGCCATCTTTAAGGACTTCAACTCTCTCTACTGCAGCCGTTGGAATGGTATTAATATCAACGGAACCATTTGCGCCTTCACCACTATTAACCCATCTTCTTCCATCAACAAGAACAAGAGTTCTTTGCGAGCCAAGATTTCTAAAATCTATTCTAACGGAACCATCTCCGCCATTATTATAATTTCTATTTAAACCTGATCCTTGCCCAGGTAGCTCTAATAGAACCTCACCAATAGAGATTTTACCCGATAAAAGAATATCTTCTTGGTCAACTATAGAAACAGGAGAAAAGCTATCTGTTGCCGTAGTCTTAATTCTAGAACCTGTAACAATAATTTCCTCTACTGCCTCAACTTCATTTTGAGCATATAATTCAAAGGAAAGTGAAATTAGAAAAGCAAAAACAAAAGTATAAATTACTTTATTAAGTTTTTGAAAATATAACATATGACCCCCATCATTTTTTTATTAAAATCAATTAGATAATAACATTTATATATATTTTATGTCAATTTTATGAGAATAAAAAATAAATAAGATTAAATTAAGGTATTATTAACAAAATATTAGAATAAATAAGGTTAATTATGGTTAAAATAGATAAAAATACGGGTGAATCTTTTGTAAAAATTCTTGAAATTATGTCTGCTTTAAGAGATCCAAAAACTGGATGTGAGTGGGATAAAGATCAAGATTCTAACAGTATAAAAAGTTACTGTGTTGAAGAAGCTTACGAGGTTGTTGAAGCAATAGAAAATGATGATAATGATGCTTTATGTGAAGAATTAGGAGATTTATTATTTCAAGTAATTTTTCATGCTGAAATTAATAATGAAAAAGGTAATTTCAGCATAATAGATATAATTGATAATTTATCTGAAAAATTGATAAGAAGACATCCGCATGTATTTGAAAAAGATTCTAATACAAAATCAAAAAAACAAATTGAAAAAAATTGGCTCACTATCAAGCAACAAGAAAGAATAGCTAAAGGCAATACTGGTATGCTTGATGATATACCAAAAAATTTTCCTGCAATGCTTAGATCATTAAAGTTACAAAAAAGAGCCTCACAAAATGGTTTTGATTGGAAAAACCCCGCTGATACCTTTAAAAAAATAGCGGAAGAAAAACAAGAGCTTGAAATTGCATTAATTCAACAAGAAAATAAAGAAATAGAAGAAGAAATTGGCGATTTAATTTTCTCAGTTATAAATTTATCACGTAAATTAAAAATTGACCCTGAAAATGCATTGAGAAAAACAAATAATAAATTCTCTGCAAGAATAAATTATATTGAAAAAGAACTTCAAAAAGAAAATAAAAAATTCAATCAAAGCAATTTAATTGAATTAGAGAAATTATGGAATCAAGCAAAATTAGATTTAAACAGGTAAAATAGTAGAAACTGCGTGTTTATAGATTAATTGGGTATTATTTGAACCTTTTAATGTTATAGTATTAATGTCAGAAGAAGTAATAGTACCTTCAAGCTTAATGCCGCTAATTAGAAAAATTGTAACCAACTTACAATGGATTATTAAATCTTTGATAAAGTTTTCTTCATCTAATTCTGTTGCATTTTCTTTAGTCGTATCTAACATAATTCATATATACATTGGGCCTATATTTTTATAAAATTAATAATATAAATTAGAATTATTTATATATTAAATATTAATAATAACTGGCGCTTACTCTAAATAACTGCTCAACTTCGTGAATTTTCTCAGGAATTGAAAAAATAGTTACATAATCACCTTCTTTTATTTTTGTATCACCTCTTGGCATAATTATTTTTTTATCTCTTAAGATACCTCCAATCCTTAAGCCATTTGCCAAATGGAGCTCCTCTATTGAAGGACCAACTAACTCTGATGATGATGAAACTTCCCCTTCAATTACTTCTGCAGACCCATCTGATAAGGTATATATATTTCTGATATGCCCTCTTCTAACATGTCTTAAAATAGATGATACAGTTATAGCTTTAGGATCTAAAAAATCACCGATATCTACTGATCGTATAAGACCTTGAAAATCTTTATTATTTAGAAGTGCTATAACCCTTCCACAACCATCACTTTTTGCAAATGCAGCAGAAATAAAATTAGTTTCATCGCTGTTTGTTAAACTTATTAAAATATCTGCATTCGATATTTCAGCTTCATTTAAAATATCTTTATCCATTCCTGATCCAAGAATAACAAAACTCTTATCAAATTTATCTGATAGGTCATCTGCAATGTTTTCATCTTTTTCAATTATACGTAGAGATATATTATCTATTTTACTTTCTATTAACTTTCCGACTTCTTTACCAATTGAACCACCGCCAACTAAAACTATCCTTCTTGCTTGTTCACTTTGATGGCCAAAGATTGATAAAGTCCTGGCAGCAAAATCACTTGGACAAATTAGATACGCTAGATCATTTTCTAATAATTTATCATTAAATTTTGGAGTAATTATATCGTCATTTCTTCTTAGGCCAACTATGACTGTATTTAAATCAGGAAATAATTCAGTTAATGAACCTATATCAGTATTCTTTATTGGACAATCCTCATTTATCTTTACGCCCAAAAATCTTAAATTATTATCTCCAAAAGGAACATTTTCAAAAGCACCTGGTAACTCAAATCTTCTAAAAACCGATTTAGCAACTTCTTTTTCCGGAGATATTATTATATTTACTGGCAAATTAGAGCTTGTAAATAAATCTTGATATGAAGGATTCAAGTAAGATTTGTCCCTTAACCTTGCTATTCTTTTAGGAACCTCAAATAGAGAATGAGCAACTTGACAAGCCATCATATTTATTTCATCAGAAGGAGTTACAGAAATCAGCATTTCAGCTTCTGCAGCTCCAGCTTCGCCTAAAATATCTGGATGGGCTCCATGACCAACAATTCCTCTAATATCAAGTTTATTGCCAAGTTTTTCAATTAATCTTTTTGAAGAGTCAATAATAGTTACCTCATTACCAATTTGAGATAATTTTTCAGCGATAGCCCTTCCGCTTAACCCAGCACCACAAATAATGATTTTCATTTATTTTCCAATTATGTGTTTATTACTTACTAATTAAACTTTGCAATTTTTTCTTAGGACCAATATTCAAATCATTTAACTTTCTATGCAATGCTGATCTATCCATCCCAATAAATTTAGCTGTTTTACTTATGTTTCCATTAAAATTATTAATTTGAGCTGTTAAATATTTTTTTTCAAAATCGGCTCTTGCAGATCGTAAATCCATTTCTAAATCTATAACAAGGAATTTATCCAAAATACCTCTCCTAAGAATATGTTGCTTCAATACAACAAAAATTTATAGTTGTCACTATTTACGTTTGTAAATCAATTTTAGGAAAAATGACTTGTGGCTCCTTAATCTCCAATCCTGATTTAACAGAAAAACTAGGGTTTAAGTTAATAAAAGATCTTTCTTTTGAATCAATGTTCAGAAAATCTAAGAGCTTATTAGAGCCATCAACAATAACGGGTTGTAATAATATTGAGGTAATACGAAGGATCTCACAAGTAACCCATAAAACAGTATGCATTCTATCGGGGCTATCTTTATCAAGCTCCCATGGTTTTTGATCGCTAAAATATTTATTTGCCAAGGAAATAATGTCAAAAATAGAATTTAAATAAGTATGGATCTGATAATCATCCATACATTTAAGGGAATTTTGGTATAGGTCATACGCATTATTCAATAAGAATAAATCAGTCTCATTAAGATCACCTTTATTAGGTATTTTTCCATCGCATTTTGAAAATACCATCTTAAGGCATCTTTGAGATAGATTTCCTAAATCATTTGATAAAAATGCATTTGAGTGATTAGTGATAAGCTCATGGCTATAATTACCATCATTACCAAATGGTGTTGCTGAAAGTAAGTAAAACCTTAATTGATCGACCCCATAATGCTCTAATAAGTCAATAGGATCAACAGTATTTCCAACGCTTTTTGATATTTTTTCACCCTTATTAAGAAGAAAGCCATGAGAAAAAATCATTTTAGGGACATCAAGTCCAGCTGAAAAAAGAAATGCAGGCCAATAAACTGCATGGAATCTAGTAATATCTTTACCTATAAGATGAATATCAGCCGGCCAAAATCTATCAAAAGATTTACTTCCATCGCACCAATCAAGCGCAGAAATATAATTAGTTAATGCATCAAGCCACACATAAATAGAGTGCTCAGTATTATCTTCAACTGGAATGCCCCAAGAAATATTTTTTCTTGAAATAGAGATATCCTTAAGACCGGATTGAACAAAATTTTTTATTTCATTCATTCTTGAATTTGGAAGAATAAAACTCTTGTTTCTTTCATAGAGATCTAATAATTGTCTTTCATATTTAGATAATTTAAAGAAATAACTTTCTTCATCTATCCACTCAACAGGATTGCCATTAGGCGACAAATATGAATCATTTTTAGACTTTATTAATTCTTCTTCATTATAAAATGCCTCATCTCTAATTGAATACCAACCAGAATATTGATCAAGATAAATATCACCTTTATCATAAAGATTCTTCCACATTGAATGGACATTTTTTAAATGCCTATCATCAGTTGTTCTTATAAAATCATTATTTGAACAATTTAAAGATTTAGCTAATTCAATAAATTCTTTTGATACTTTATCAACATAGTCTTTAGGTTTAATGCCTAATTCTTTTGCCTTTTGTTGAACTTTTAAACCATGTTCATCGGTTCCAGTTAAAAAGAAGACATCATAACCATCCAATCTCTTAAACCTCGCAATTACATCGGCAGCTATTACCTCATAAGCATGACCTATATGGGGAGAGCCATTAGTATAAGATATCGCAGTGCTAATATAGAATGGATTAGTCATCAGTTTTTCTCAAATATATAATGATTTCTTAATTAATAAAATTAAGTCTAAAATAATATGATTATTTAAATTATTATATTTTTTACCCTCATAATAAATTTTTTGAATCTTTTCTCTAATATGAAAAAATTTATCTATTTTTTCATTTTCGTATTTATGTCCTTTCAGAGAAAGCTCTCTAATTAATTTATCGATCTTTACAATTGATAACTCAAAAAACATATCTAATTTATTTGAACTCCTAAGAAAATTCTCTAATTCATATAAATCTTCATCAGAATATTCATTAAATAGTTTTCTTATCTTTAAATTTATTTCTTGAGAATCTTCATTTATTAATTCTAAAGCTCTTCCAATGCTTCCATTAGATAAATCTATTATCTCACTCAGATCGTATAATTCATCGATAGAAATTTTTGTTTTAAGGAAACCTTCGATTTCATCGTTCGAGAATTTTTTAAATTGAAGGTTTAGACATCTTGATTTTATTGTTGGTAATATTGCATCTCTGTTATGAGAAATAATAAAAAAAAGACTATTAAGCGGTGGTTCCTCAAGTATTTTTAAAAGTGCGTTTGTAGAATTTATGTTCATTTCGTCAAGAGAGTCTATGATACAAATTTTATAACCTCCTAAGATTGGAGTATGGTTAAAAAAATTGATACAATCTCTTACTTGATCGATCTCTATTAATGATTTTTCATTTTCGATATCTTTTTTAAGAACCATAAAATCCGGATGGCTTTCACTCTCAATTAACTTAGAGGCTTTTACAGAATTACCTATATTCATATCTTTCTCTATAGAATCTGACAAAATGTATTTTGCGCACCTATAGGCAAAAGTTGCTTTGCCTAGACCTTTTACTCCACTTAGAAGATAAGCATGGTGAAGTTTATTAGTATTTATTGAATTAAGCATAAATTCTGCAATATTATTATTTCCAATAAAATCAGATGTTACTTTTGAGGTGTTATCCAATTTAGTTATTCCTTTATTTATCAACTATAAGGTTATTAATTACAGTTATAATTAGATTATTAATTTCCTGCTCATTAAGTGATGCATCAACAACAACACAACGTTCTTTATTTTTCTTTGCTATTTCTAAAAATCCACTCCTAATTTTATTATGAAAATCAATATTATAACTTTCAAATCTATTCTCTTTATTGGATCTATCAAGGGATCTTTTAAGCCCTACTTTAGGATCAATATCTAAGATAAAAGTAACATCAGGTTCAATGTCGCCAATTATTATTTTTTTTAATTCCTCCATCTTATCAATACCTAAATTATGAGCTACTCCTTGATAAGCATATGTTGAGTCATAAAATCTATCACAAATTACATTTTTTCCTGAATTAAGAGCAGGTTCAATGACTTGAGTTAAATGCTCATATCTCGAAGCCCACATTAATAGAGCTTCAGACATCGGATTCCACCTCTCTACCTCTCCCGTAGTAAGCAAATCTCTAAGAATCTCAGCAGAAGGAGTTCCTCCAGGTTCTCTCGTTTTAATTGTTTCAAAATTTAAATTGTCTAAGTAGTCTTTTAATAAGTTAACTTGAGTTGATTTACCTGAGCCATCTCCTCCCTCAAAAGTTATAAATAAATTATTCATCTTTATATAAAAAATAATCAAAAGATTTTATAAAACCAGAAAAAAAATTAACTTTATTAATGTTTTCTCCAGCAAGTAAATTTAATTCAATATTCTTTCTTCCTGGAATAATAACCTCCATGGTGCCGACAGCATCACCTTTTATTATAGGGGCATATAAAGGTTCAGAATATCTATATTCAACTCTAATGCTTCTTCTTCCAGGTATATCAAGCAATAAATTTAAGTCATAATCTACAATTAATGGTAAATTATTTATCTTTCCCTTCCAAACTGTTGCATAGTCAATTATTTGGTTATCTTTAAATATAGAATAATCTTTAAACCCTCGATATCCGTAATTAATTAATCTAGTTATTTCAGCAGTTCTTTTATCAACATTATCTAAACCTGCAACTATACCAATTAACCTTCTATCATTTTTTTTTGAAGATACGATGATACCAAAACCTGATTCACTGGTATAACCAGTTTTTAATCCATCGATCCCAAGATCAGATTTTAATAAATTATTTCTGTTGTATTGAGTGATGTTATTCCATGTAAAAGACCTATCAGCAAAAAAACTATAATATTCAGGAAAATCGCTAATAATAAATTTAGCAAGCCTTACTAAATCTTCCAGTGTAGTGAAATGATCAATATCATGAAGTCCGGATGAATTTTTAAAATTAGAATTATTCAAATCCATTTCTAAGGCATAATAATTCATCTGCTGAACAAAATTTTGTTCAGAACCAGAAAGAGCCTCTGCGACTATAATACAAGCATCATTACCTGAAGATACAACAATTCCCTTTATTAAATTCTCAACAGATATCTCTGTTCCTAGCTCTGCATAAATTGTAGAACCTTCTTTTTGATATGCATTTCTGGATACAGAAAATTTATCCTCTAAAGAGACTATACCTTTATCCAATGAATCAAATAAAATATATAATGTCATTAATTTTGACATTGATGCTGGGTAAATCTTTTCATCTTCATTTTTTGAGAATAAAACTTGATTTGTATCAAAATCGATCAAAAGCACATTTTTTGCTGAAGAGTCAAATGACAGCAAGGTCTGACAGTTAAAAGCTAATAATAAAAATATTAAAGATAGATTTAGTTTAATTTTCATTTTTTATAATTTTAGTATCCTTAATGCCAATAAAATTAATGACCTCTTGAATCCTACTAACATATTCTTTTCGAT
>Ga0208410_1000296_pt1 | contig 30212 bp, 25 predicted proteins | sample ETN02SmetaG_3_FD_185787 | JGI IMG/M metagenome (GOLD analysis project Ga0208410, IMG submission 185787) | Marine microbial and viral communities from oxygen minimum zone, Eastern Pacific Ocean - ETNP2014F10-02SV257 (SPAdes) (version 2) | ecosystem: Environmental > Aquatic > Marine > Oceanic ... | reverse complement strand
TACTACTGAGCCGGTCAGATGGTTGCTGTAGGCTTGTTAATTCAACCTTGCAGAGGAAAGTCCGGGCACCGCAGAATAGGATGCGCCCTAACGGGGTGAGGCTTGCTTTGGCAGGTTATGGAAAGTGCAACAGAAAAAATACCGCCTTCGGGTAAGGGTGAAAAAGTGGTGTAAGAGACCACTGTCCGATCAAGAGATTGATTGGATTTGTAAACCCCATCCGGTGCAAGATCGAATAGGCTCTGAGATGTTTTTCGCATTGATAAAAGAGCGGGTAGATTGCTTGAGATTCGTAGCAATATGAATTCTAGATGAATGACCATCAAAGACGTGACTTCGGTTACCTCTAAACAAAACTCGGCTTATAGACCGGCTCGGTATACAAACCATCTCTAGGCAATAAAATACAAGTTACCTTCATTTGTAAATTAAGAAGTAAAATAAAGTATTATAATTATGAATAATTTATTCTTTAAAGAAGAACATTTTATGATTCAAGAAATGGTTCGGGATTTTGCTAAAACTGAGGTCGAGCCAGTTGCACGTGAGTTAGATGAGCAGGAAAAATTCCCAAAAGACTTAGTAGCTAAAATGGGGGAATTAGGGCTTATGGGAATAATGGTCCCTGAGCGATATGGGGGATCTGGTCTTGATATGACTTCATTTGCAACTGCGATAATAGAATTAGGAAGGGTTGATGCTTCAGTTGCCATAACCATGGCAGCTCATAATTCTTTAGGCACTTTGCCTCTTTTATTATTTGGGAATGAAGATCAAAAGAAGAGCTATCTCCCTAGTTTAGCGTCAGGAGAGACATTAGGTGCTTTTGGTCTTACTGAGCCAGATGCTGGTAGTGACGCCGGATCAACAAAGACCAAAGCAGTACGGGAAGGGGATGAGTATATTGTAAATGGAGGAAAGATATTTATCACAAATGCTGGAGAGGCTGGAGTATTATCATTTACTTCTCAGGTCATTGAAAAAGGGAATAGCATTGGCATTGCAGCATTTATCATTCCCACCAATACCCCTGGATTAGAGATTGGGAAAAAAGAAAAGAAGATGGGTTGGAAGGCAAGTGATACTAGGCAATTATACTTTAAGGATATGAAAATACCACTCAGTGCTATGCTGGGTACGCCTGAAAGTGGATTTAAAACTTTTATGAAAACACTAGCCTCTGGTAGAATATCTATAGGTGCATTATCAGTAGGTACGGCTATAGGGGCTTATGAAAAAGCATTGCATTATTCCAAAGAACGTAATGCATTTAACAAGCCTATTCATGAATTTCAATCAATAGGATTTAAATTATCAGATATGGCTACAAAAATTGAGGCATCTAAGTTACTGGTATTCCATGCTGCATGGTTAAAAGATCAAGGGAAGCCTATAAATAAAGAAGCGGCAATGGCTAAGCTGTTTGCCAGTGAAACTGCAATGGAAGTAACCAGAGAGGCAATACAGGTACATGGAGGATACGGTTACGTAAAAGATTATGATGTGGAAAGATTCTTCAGGGATGCAAAAATTTTAGAAATAGGTGAAGGTACCAGCGAAATACAACGTATGATTATTTCAAGAGAGATATTAAAAGATTTGCAACTATAGTGGATAAAAATAAAAAAACTGGTCTAGTATCTCACTATTTATTATTAGATAAATATTGGCCGCAGTATCTCATTGTTTTAGGACTCATTTTGGCAATATCTTTTTTATTTCCAAAAGGGAAATCCCTTCAATATGTTTACCAGTTAAATGATGTTACACAAGAGCCAATAATTGCTCCTTTTACATTCCCAATTTTAAAGTCTGAAAAAAAACTAAAAAAAGATCTAGAAGAGCGAAAGAAATCTATTCCATCTGTTTTTAATAGAGACGATAAAATAGTAAAAGAGCAGACCTTAGTAATCACAGAATTTTTCTCTAAAGTCAAAGGAATTAGGTTAGCGAATTCTAGGCTAGAAGAATCAAGGCGGCTAGTTTATGAAAGAAGGTATCATAAACAATATAAAAAAGCTAGATCTGAATTCGTTTCGGATAGCACAAACTTATCACTCTTGAGTAACAACTTTTTTAGTCTATACCCATTTACACTGGAAAAGAATAATTGGGAACTCGTTTTATTTGTTGGAGAAGATTCAAATGATTCCCAAGATCTAGAAAAAGCAAATGAACTGATTTTACAAATTTGTAGAAATAGATGGACAGAAGGTATATATGATATCGCTAAAGAAGATATTATCAGTCACCAAGTAAATGTGAATCAAGGTTCTGTGCCAGTTATTACAGATCCAAATAGTTTCAATGATCTTGAGCATGCGTGGACAAAATCAAAAAAGGAACTTATATCGACATTAGAAAATGATGACATATTCCTCGATATTGGATATGATTTAATTATTGAGTTTATGAAGCCGAATCTTTTATTTGACCATGAGACAACTTATCGAAGACAAGAAGAAAATTTAGATAGGGTACCAAGAAGCCAAGGGGTAGTTCTTGAAAACGAATTAATTGTAGATGCAAATATGAGAATCACTGATGATATTCTTCTAAAATTAAATTCATTATCAGCGGCCATCAGTGAATCTGGACATGGGTCCGGAGTATTAAAAGAGATACAAGGTCTCATTGGTAGAATAATGATACTATCAGTAATCATTTCTCTATTTTTTGCTTTTCTTATCGTTTACAGAATTACAATTTTCCAAGAATGGAGGCTCGTATTACTTATTAGTATAGTTTTCTTCATTCAAATAGCCTTTGCAAACATTGTCGTAATTCAGGCGGGGTGGTCTGAATATCTAATCCCAATTACTATGGGTGCAATGACCTTAACGATACTTTTCGATGCCCGGATAGGCTTTATGGCAACAACCTCCTTAGCAATCTTTATGGGTATTATGATGGGACAAAATATTGACTTGGTTATTGTTTCTCTATTTACAGCAACAATAGCAGTCTATAACATTAGGGAACTTCGAAAACGAAGTCAATTATTCACAACTATGTTTGCGTTGATTGCTGCAAGTATCTTGGTAATTATTGGATTAGGATTTTTCAAGGATAATAGTTGGTCAATAATGGCAAGAGATATTCAATTTTTGGCTTTAAATAGTATACTTGCGCCTATTTTGACCTATGGTCTAATAGGTGTTTTTGAAATGATTTTTGATGTTACAACTGACCTTACACTTATTGAACTCCTTGATTATGATAACCCACTTTTAAAAGAGGCTCAAAGAGAAACAAATGGGACCTTTAATCATAGTATTGTAGTGGGTAACCTCGCTGAGGCTTGTGCAAAAGCAATTGGAGCTCATTCACTTCTGTGTAGGGTAGGCGCTTACTATCATGATATTGGTAAAATGGCAAAATCAGAATATTTCATAGAAAATCAATATGGTGGAGCAAATAAGCATGATGATATTACATATACTATGAGTGCACGAATAATAAGAGCTCATGTAAAAGAAGGCTTAAGACTCGCCCAAGAGAATGGCTTGCCTAAAATAGTTTCAGATTTTATTCCAATGCATCATGGGACAACAAGGGTGGAATATTTTTACCGTCTTGCCGTTAAGGAAGCGGAACAAACAGGGGCAAAGGTAGATGAATCTGCCTTCAGGTATCCAGGTCCCAAACCAAATACAAAAGAGACAGGAATTCTTATGATATGTGAGGCAGTTGAGGCAGCTGTGAGATCTATCAAAGATCCAGATATATTTAAAATAGAGGCAATGATAGATAAGATTGTTAATCAACGGATTGAAGATGGTCAATTAGATGAGTGTCCACTAACCTTAGATGAATTAAATAGGATTAAGGGCACTGTAGATGGGAATAGTGGAATGCTGCCTGTATTAAGAGGGATTTATCACATTAGAGTCGAATATCCAGATGAGCCAAAGACTGCATCTTCAGCATGAATCAAGTTTCGTGTAAGTGCGATCCTAAATTAGATCAGCCAAATCATTCAAATGCCAAACAAACTGTAATAGATACTTTTAGCTTTAAGGATATATCAGAATATGATATTGCATTGATTTTTGTTTCAGATGAATTTTTATCAGATTTAAAAAAGGAATACTTTCAAAAAAATCATTTTACTGATGTTATAGCTTTTCGATTAAATGAATATGATAAATCGTTTGTAGAAGGAGAAGTCTATATTAGTCTCCCAAGGGCAAAAGAAAATTCTAAAATATTTAATGAACCCTACGCGAAAGAGGTGTCTAGATTGATTATACATGGATGTTTACACCTTATAGGATTTGAAGATGAATCTAAATCAGAAAAAGAAATTATGACAAAAAGTGAAGAGGAAATTTTAAAGATTATTAATTGGGAAGGTCTTTTTACAGATTTATGAAAAAAAATAAAGCAGCAGAACAGTTTATTAAACTTCTTGATATTGTTGAAAGACTTAGAGGTCCAGATGGTTGTCCCTGGGATAAAGAACAAAGTCATGAATCATTGCTACCTTATTTTCTTGAAGAGGCATATGAGGTAATTGAAAGTATAGATGAAAAAAATTGGGATAACCTTAAAGAAGAATTAGGAGATGTGATGCTTCATCTTGCTCTGCAGTGTCAAATATCAAAAGAAGAGGGAAGATTCTCAATAATTGATTCATTAGAAAATGTGAATAATAAATTAATTCATAGGCATCCTCATGTTTTTGGAGATAAGAAAGCAGATGTGCCATCTGAAGCGAAGAAAAACTGGGAAGATATAAAGCATAAAGAAAAAAAACGGGAATCTAGATTAGATGGAGTCCCGCCTGCGCTTCCGGCATTGACAAGGGCAAATAGACTACAGCAAAAAGCCTCTTATGCTGGATTTGATTGGGATGACATAAATAAAGTTTGGGACAAGCTATATGAGGAGATAGATGAGCTTAAAGAAGCTCATAACTGCAATAATCAGACGAATATGGAAGAAGAAATTGGTGATGTCCTTTTTTCGGTCGTTAATCTTGCTCGGCATATGAAACTTGATTCAGAAGATATGTTAAGAAAAGCCAACTCGAAATTTGTGAATAGATTCAAAGCAATAGAGAAAGAATTAATAACCAGAGGTAAGGAGGTTGGTACGGCAACATTGGGTGAGATGGATGAGATATGGAATAAAATAAAGAGCAAGAACAACTGATTGGAATACTATGGATTCTTTATTTAAAAATAAACCTTCTCTTTAAATGAATAGGAATATTTGGACAGGCTGATTGTTTTTTTGAAGATAATTTTGACCTGCTCTTTGAGATCCATCTATATATTTTATTTAGTATTTTAATTGGAATAAATTTTAAAAATTGAGCAATATAATACCAATGGCTTCCAATGGCTTCCATAATATTTATGAATGCTTTTCCTTCATAAAAAGTATCATCATTCATTTTTAAGATTATGCTTTCTATTTCATTACCATTATCAATCAAGTTAGAGATGGGAGAAAAGTAGAATTTGTTTTTTGAATCAATCCCTAATATGAACTTGACTGCACCGTGGCAGAGGCCACATTCTCCATCATAATATATAATGTTTTTAGCCATATTGGATAATGCTAGTCCCTTATCCTAAAAGTCCTAACTTGTAATCTTCGAATGCTTGTAAGACCTCTTCTTTTGTATTCATTACAAAAGGCCCACCTCGGGCAACTGGCTCATTTAATGGTTCTCCAGAGACCAATAAAAAACGACTTCTTTTATTTCCTGAGGTACATTGGAATATGCCTTTAGTACTTAAAACGCCTAAAGATCCGCTTGATAGGATTTTATTACTATTTAGTTGTCCTTCATAAACATAGCAAAATCCATTCCACTCATCTTCGATTGATATAGAAAAATCTTTATTAGGCTCTAATAATATATCATAGAATGACATTTCGGTGTGAGGTTCTCCCGGACCTTTTATATTCTTAAATGAACCTGCGATAATCTTTATTGAACCACCTGGAATATTAATTTTTGGTATTTTATTCGATGGGATATCATTGTATGTTGGCTCGATAAACTTTTTTTCTCTTGGGAGGTTTAACCATAGTTGAAATCCTTTTAAAAGACCACTAGATTGCTCAGGCATTTCGCTATGAACAATTCCCTTTCCAGCGGTCATCCATTGCACCGAGCCATCTTCTAAAAATCCTTTATTTCCCTTTGAATCCTCGTGCCTGAATTTTCCATTTAATATATATGTTATTGTTTCAAAACCACGGTGAGGATGTGGTGGGAATCCAGCTATATAATCATTTGGGTCATTACTACTAAATTCATCTAATAGTAAGAATGGGTCCAGCATATTTAATTCTGGGCTAGCAATAAGTCTCTTCAGATTGACTCCAGCGCCATCCATTGTATTTATTCCTTTTATGATACGACTTACTTCTCTTTCTAACATGGTTTTGATTCACCTTGTAGTGTTGCAAGAATCGTTCTTGCTGTGCCTTTGTTTCTATGCTCGCATAAATAGATTCCTTGCCATCTTCCCAATTCTAAATGTCCATTTTTAATGGGTATAGTAAGAGAGGATCCTAGTAAGGATGCTTTTATATGAGCGGGCATGTCATCGGGGCCTTCATAGGTGTGCCTGAAATAAGATTGTTCTTCAGGAACGAGGTAGTTAAAGTGGCTTTCAAGATCGGTCCTAACATTATCGTCTGTGTTCTCATTAATTGTTAGGGAGGCTGAAGTATGTTTGATAAATAAGTTCAATAACCCAATTCCCACTTTATCTATTTCAGGAATATTGGAAGTGATCTGTTTTGTGATGATATGAAACCCTCTTTTCTTTGGGCCAATAATTACTTCTTTTTGATACCACATACTTATAAATATTCTATGTTTTTCTCTCTTTTTTTCTGGCAGCTGGGAAGAGTATATTGTTCAGTATTAATCTATAACCAGGTGAATTCCTATGCAGGGATAGGTCAGTGGGGGGGTCGCCTACAAAATGCTGGTAATCTTCAGGGTCATGTCCTCCATAAAAAGTAAATGTACCCTTCCCAAAATTACCATGTAAATATTTCACCTGATTGGTTGAATTATCTTCACCCATAATTACAATGTGACTTTTAATTTTATCTTTATTAAAACCTGTTGTCTGGCCCATAAAGCCTTTAACGATTGAGACATGATTTTGTGTCAGCATTGTAGGGACAGGGTCGTATTTTGCTGAAAATTCAAATAGTGAAAAATAATCGGCTTCTGCACCCCTGGTTATGGGATTATTACTTGGTGGAAGATCTATGTCTGAGAATTCATAGATCATTGGATCTGATAATAATTTAAAATCAGTAAAAGCAAAACTTTGTTTATAATCGAGTTTAGATTGGACATTTGGGTCTAGAGGGGTACCATCAAAAACAGTATGTGCCCCATCTGCGTTACCCATTGCAAGCGCAATATCATAAGAGTCTGTTGCGGAGCACATCGCAAAAAGGAAGCCACCATTTCCAACATAATCCTTTATGATTCTTGACATGCTCTTCTTTTGTTGATGGACACTTTTATACCCAAGTTTGTTTGCTACTTCCTCAAACTGAAGTTTTTGACTTTTATACCATTGTGAATTTCTGTGACTACGATAGAATTTCCCATATTGCCCTGTAAAATCTTCATGATGAAGATGAAGCCAATCATATTTTTCAAGCTCTCCTAAATGGAGTTCTTCATCCCAAAGGGTTTCATAATCAACCTCTGCATAGGTCAGGGCAAGTGTGACAGCATCATCCCAAGGTTGCTTATTAGGAGGTGTGTAAATTGCAATCTTTGGTTTTTTCTCCAAGAGAACAATGTCCATATTGTTTTGGTCGATAGATGAGTAGATATTTATTAGTTGACTAGCATCTATGTTCTCAAATGTAACTCCACGAATTCGACATTCGCTTTGAATGAATGGTTGATTATCAAGGAGAAATGAACCACCTCTATAATTTAATAACCATTCTACATTGAGATTTTTTGTTAGGACAAAATATGCAATCCCATAGGCTTTTAGGTGATCATTTTGTAACTGATCCATAGGTATGATGATCTTTTGTGCAAGGGATATTGAAACAGTGAAAAGTAATAAAAATTTCTTCATTAGCTTTCTAATTTTCCAAGACTTCGAATGTGATATCGTATTGGCTCTGAATATATTGATGATGGATGTTCGTCTAGGATTTTCATATACTGGTCCAGTGCTTTTTCAGAATCTTTTAAATTATGCTCATATATTTGTCCTGAAAGAATGATTCCTTTATCTACTAGGTCTGTGTTACTAAGGTCTAGAGCATATTCAAGCGCACTATCGTAGTCTCTCAATCTAAAATGAAGTATGGCTAATCTTAGGTCTACAAGAGGCAAGACCTTTGTATTTGGCAGTTTTTCTTTTATAAAGATCAGTTCCTGTACGGCATCACCCAATTTCTTTTGTCTCAAATAACTTTCAGCTTTCAAAAAATGTTTAAAAGCTTTTTTGTTTTCTAGATTGGAGTCATAATATTTATTGATAATATTTTTCAATTCCATTAGGTCATTAAATGAAGGATCAAGAGGCGCGAGGTTAAGAAGAGTTTCATCGACCATTGCAAGAGTTGAATCTGGGTCATCATTCAAGAAATGGACAAGAATTCTTTTTAGTTCTATTTTTGTCATTGGATGTTTTTTTATTTGACGAGAAAGAAATGATTTTGCTTCTTCATACTCACCACGGGCCATTAAAACATCTGCTATTCGTCTAATAATCTTCAGCTTTAATGCATTGTCTGGATTATTCTTCATTGCATTTGAAAATAGTACATAAGCTTTATCAAAATCTTGGAGTATTCTGTATTGAATCTCTCCTAATTTAAAAAATGATTCAGCTATGAGAGGTGTTTTCTCCAGTGTCACCAGCAGGGAATCATAAATTTCAATACTTGATGCAAGATTATCTTTTGATATAGAAGTATATACTCTGAATGGATCTTCAAAAAATACATTTTCATCAAAAAAGAATGAAATCAAATTAGATTCATTTGATGGAATAATTTGATCTTCAAATGTCTTTGCTAAACCAAGAAGTGCTTTTCCTGCAATGTTGGGGTGTAGATTTTTCTTTAAAATGAAGTTATACGATTTGATGGCATAGTTGAATTGAGATTCTTTTCTAAGTTCATTCGCAAATCCAAGCCACTCGTCAATATTTTTTTCAACCAATAAAGACCATTCTTTCTTTTTCTTAAATGCCTGACTGAACTCTTGTTGCTTAAAATAATACTCACTTAAAACATTAAGTGTCTTGCGAGGATTCTTTTTTGAGGCTTCTATTAGTTTGTTTTCTATTATTGGTAGTGCTTCTTCTTCATCACTCATTAGTAATATACGTCTTTCAATAATTCCATTTTGTTTTGGTCCATGTATTAGGTAGAGAATGAATTGGTCCATAGCCTTGTCATACGTTCTTCGGGCTTGAAAATATACTCCACTTTCATATGATAGGAATGACCTTCCAAATTGACTCTTACCCATTTCTAAGATTTGTTCTAATTCATTATCCAAACCATACTTGCCATACATTGAGACCATAATCCGGAAAAAAGACCGTTTATTTTTAAACTTGGTAATTGCTGAAGACCAGACTTGCTGAGCTTTTCCTTTTTCATCATTCAAATAATGAAACTCTCCCAATTCTGAATGGACCCTCATATTATAGGGTTCTACCCCTAGTATTGAGTGAAGAAATTCAACTCCATCATTATATTTTTCATAATTCATATATATCGATTTAATTCTGTGTATTGAAATAGTATGCTGAGGGTTCTTTTTCAAAATTCCTTTGTATATTGATATTGCGCCATCAATATCACCTTTTTTCTCTAGGAGCTTAGCTGTTTTTATTGAAGTATTGATAGTTGCAGTTTGCTGAGCTTGCGCACCTGAAATAAAAACAATGAATATTAAAAAAAGACTATTCCTCTTCATTATCTTCTTCAATTTTATTTGGTGGTAATTGACTCATCGAATTAAAGTAGCGCTTGATCATTATCTGATTATCTCTTGAGTAACCAGCTTTCATTGCTTGATTAAGTGCTTGGATGGCAAGATTTTCTCTTTGACCGAGGTCCATAGGTAACCCACCAGGGCCTAGAAATACTAGATCTTCCATTGCGGATGTAGATTTTCTCTCTTCTTTTTTTCCACGCTGTGTCATAGATGTTTGACTATCAAGCATCCTAGATAAAATTCGTTGTTGTCTTTTTTGTGTTTTTCGGTCGTATTTCTTTTTTTGGAGGTCGTTGATAACTTCGTCCATTTCATTCCTAATACCGCTTAGGTCACCCATGCTGTTTTGACCAGATTGTTGCATTTCCTTCATTAATTGTTCTAATGACTTTCTGATACCTTTTTGTTCATTTAGCATTTGTTGCAACATTTGTTGTTGTGCGGCTGCGGCCATCTGACCCAAGCTTAGTTGCATACCCTTTTGATTTAATCCTTGTTGTTGTCCTGACATTTGTTGCATCATTTCTAGAAATTGTTGAAATCCACTAGCTGAGCCAGATTTTTGCATATTTTGCATACTATTAAAAACACTTAATGCAGCCTCATTCAGCCCTTCCATTGCAAGATCATGATTTTTCCCAGCTTGGGTCAGGTTTCGATCTGTCAGGTTGGACTTTGCTTCTTCCATATTTGAATTTGCTTTTCCAATACTTCTACCAATATCTGGAGTTATGGCAAAGGTTTCGTTTGATAGGTTTAACATTTTTTTGGTTATAGAGCCTAATTGGTCTTGAAGAAGTTGCTGTCTCTGGGCAAATTCTCGAAGTCTAGGTGAATTTCTTGATGCTTGTTTTGTATCATTTCTCAATTGTTCTTCTTGGGAAGATAGATAAAGTATGTTTTGTAAGAGATCTTGAAACTTTTCTAACATTTCTGAAATTGATTGCTGATTAAAACCTTGTTTTATTTCCATCATTTGTTGCATCATCATATCCATATTGGCCAAGGCCTGTTCACTTTGATTTAGTGCTTCTTGGTTATTTTGATTTGAAAGGCCCTGAATTGCATCGTTGAGATTATCTTCAATTTCTTCGGAAAGGTCAGACTTAGAAAGGTCAGATAACTCTTTTGAAGAATTTTCATTAAATGCTTCAATTAGTTCTGACGCATCTTCAAGTAATGATAAGATATTTTCAAACTCATCTAAATTGCGTTGTTCCTCTTGCGCAAGTCTCCCAATGGATTCAGAGTTTTCATCGGATTTACTTATTTCATTATTAAGAGCATGTTGTTGCTCATTAAGTTTCTGCATTCTGTTTTGAATTTCATCGAGTTTTTGTTCCGCTTGTAGCCGTTTAAAAATTTCTAGATATCTATCTAAGTCGGCTTCTACTTTTTCCATATTTTCTGACAATTTACTCAGTGCATCTTGAATGGAATCGATATCCATGTTCTCCAATGCCATCTCAAGATCCTGGATGTTATTCATCATTTCTTGTGGTATTATATCATTGACTAACTCTGATAATTCTTTGAACTTTTCCAACATCCCAGGAGAAAGTAACTTGTGCTTTTCTGCTTGTTCTGTAATGGCCTCAATTGCTTCAGATAATTTTTCTAGTTTTTCTATTTCTTTTTTTGATTGGTCTATGGAATTTTTAAGTGACTGTTTTTCATCCCAATCCATTTCATTGGACTTGAGCATTTTGAGTTCGGTATCCTTCAATGCCCCCTTTAGATCCTCTATCTCATCTAATTCAGTGATAATATCTTCAATGATTTTGTCTTCAGACTCTTCTACTCTTTCATATAGATCGGCAAGAGATGGCACTCTCGCTATAAAAGTATTTGATATTGTTTTTTTAGGTCCAGAAATATCATCATTATCTGTTAATTCAAAATGGAAGTGCACCTCATCATCTGGCATGAGCATTAAATCAGTTAAGTCCCAATACGTTACTATTTTTTGATTTAATGAATCTAGGTGTAGTTCATTTATGTTAAACATTGCAACATATGGATCTGCTTTTAAATAGGCAGGTCTTTGAACTTCATAGGCAAGTTGTAGATTTGAGAAGCCAAAGTCATCGTTAATCTCGAGATGTATTGGAATAGTTTGGTCATTCCCAAGTTCAATTATTGGTGGGGGTTTGATTACTGATATATTTGGATTGTGGTCAGGAATGATATTGATCTTGTAGGGTATTGGATCTTTATTTGTTATGCCTCTTTTATCAACAATGTTTATAGTAAACTCGCCTTCATCAGTTAATTTGAAATATCCTGACGCCATATTGTATCTTGATGACATTTCTGAACGCTCGCCATTAATGATGATATATGAACTTTTGAGCATCCTATTTGATGTTAGGTCTATTTCAATGGTTGAGCCCTTTAGCCCTTCAACCATAGCTACGTTACCTTTTTGAGTTTCTTTTTCTAGTTTACTGTACTTTGGTGGAATTGTTGTAAGCGAGAAACTTTCAAATGATGGGCGGTCAGTAACATATATCATTTCGGGTTCCGTAGTCACAGATTCCCATGCCTGCCAAAAATGTTTTGCATTTACAATGGCCTGGTACGAATAATCTTGATAGAGTTCTGGTATCTTAAAGTGAAAAACACCATCCTCTATTGGTAAAGCAGAAAAGGTTAGCCTAAGAGAATCTCGTTCTTGTGTTGATTCTTGACTTGGCGTCAAATTAAGGATTAATGTATCTGGCGCGAAGGGGTATGCTTGTATGTATATATCAACATCCTCTCCTCCAATAATGTGTATGTCTCCCGACATTGATAAAAGTGAGAATGGTTTAGGAGCAAGAAAGACCTTACTTGAATTTGCCAGCCTGAAGAAGGAATTAGCCGATGCATCATACTTAAGGAAAAAGACCGCTAAAATGACCATCCACGATGCGAGCAGTATTGATTTTAATTGATTTAGTTTATCATTATTGAAATAATCTTTAAGGCTGACCAATTTTAATTTCTTATATATGTCTTCAATATAAGAATCTGCAAGTGCAGTTGATTCATTTCCCCCAGCACCTATTTCAAGTTGCCAGGCATTTATAATAAGGTCGCCCTTTTCTTTAAATATCTGACTTCCCAGAGATTTGGCAATGTTATGAATTTTGTACTGGTGTATATTATTTGTTTTTGCTCTCCATAAGTAAACTGTTTCAAAAATAATTAATAAAATAGTGATTCCTGCTAAGCCAATTATGAATGAGTTTTTTATTCTAGGATGGAAGTAAAATATCGATTCTAGTTGAATCATGATAAATATTACTACGCTAACAAGTATGACAGTCCAAAGGAATAGCTTTAATAATTGCCTCCTCAATAGAGTAATTCTAACCTTTTTTAGATACTCTTCTATTCGCATCATTGCGTCAAGGAGAAGTAGATGATGTTTACACCCATTTGCAATGCTGATTCACGAATTGGCCATGGGTCTTGGTGTACGCTAGCATCTTCCCAACCATCACCAAGGTCTGATTCATATGTATACAAAACTATCATTCTCTCTTCTTCGAAAAGTGCTAAGGCCTGCGGAGGCTTCCCGTCATGTTCATGTACCTTGGGCAACCCATTTGGAAAGCTATAATAGCTATGAAAAATAGGATGGTCATTAGGTAAGGGCACCAGCTCCTTGTTTGGGAAGACACGTTTCATTTCTCGTCTAAAAGAAGCATCCATCCCATAATTATCATCAGCATGAAGAAATCCATTATTCATCAATATGCTCCGAAGTGATATTATTTCATTATCGGTTAATCTTATGTTGCCATGTCCAGTAAGGTATAAGTATGGGTATTGATGAGCATTATCATCAATTAGATTAACATGGATGTTTTCATTTTTAACTGATATTGGAGTATTCTTTTCAACATATTGCAATAGGTTTGGTATGCTGCTTTGATCACAATACCAATCTCCGCCACCGCCATAATGTACTCTGGCAATTGAGAAGGTTTGTGCATTTAGTGCGCTCAACTGTATTAGTATGATATATATTAAAATTCTCATCAAGTATTAATGATATTATTTTGTCAAATGTTCCAAAAATTTGAAAGGGAAATTTAGCTAGTTTTTTTTAGTCTCTTCTTGTAAAAATCATAGGGATAACAGAATTTTACTCACTTATGTTTGTAATGAAAAATATACGCCGGGTCTTAATTTTAATGTTGGTCACTTTTTTATCTGCCCAGGTAGATAAGAAAGAGCCCAAAACATTTTTGTTTGGCTTGATAAAGTTTGACACTGAATCTGAATACGAAGATGGATATTGGATCAATAAGTGGTTCTTTGCAAGGGAATTTGCTTCGCCTGTCAATCTGATTCCAATTGAGATTAGATATGGAGTTGGGGTGAATGGAAAGTCAACAGGAAGCTCATCAAGTCTTAGCAGTGATTCATTTAAAGATGACCCTAAAAAGATACGATACGAATCTGATGTAACTCCTTTGAGTCAGGGAGTGAAAAATATTTGGGGTTCATCTATTGAAATTGATGTTGGTCTAATTAATATTCCGCACTACATCGTTGGGACCAGTTGGATGAATGTAATGAATGGAATTTCCTATAGATCAAGTACTCTTAACTCACCTGCTCTAGTGCCTAATGAAGACTGGGGGTTGGCTAATTCAAGTTGGAGCGACAGCGCGTATTTTTCTCCAAAATTAAGTGAATATCTTGCAACGACCCATTTGCAATATCAACCCTTTGACAATTGGTATCTAAACTTTAGATATTCTTATGGCCTGGCATCTGCATTATTTTATTCTACTGATGGCGAGTCATGGAATCAAAACCTAACTGGGTCAGGCACCTCAGCTGCAGGTGCAATTGGGATAAGATTTATCATTGATCCGGGCAAGAATAATAGATTCACCGTTGGTATGGATTTTCGATATTCTTATACAAAGATACATACTATTAATGACCCTGCTGAAATAACGCCAATCAGTCGTTTTGATTTATCAAACTATGGTATATATCTTACGTTATCTGCCTTCTATGGTGGCAACAAGACAACCGGTGACCTCGCAAAGAAACATTATTATAGAAAAGATTACATTGAGGCCTTACCAACATTCAACAAGTTTATGGCTGAGTTCCCTTCACATGCCAATCGTCATCGTGCCCAACGATATATTGAAGATTGTGAGTATAAGATTCCATATCAGTTAATGGAAAAAGGGTTGGTCCTTGAAAAAGCTGGTAAGACTCAGAAAGCTCTAGATACTTACAGGTATGCTCTAACTAGGGTGAAAAATGATACGGTCGCTTTTAATATGCTAAGTGGAAGAATTGATCAAATAGCACTTTTATGGATGATTGAGGCTGAAAAACTACTTAAGGAACAAAAGTATATAAGAGCATATAATTTAGTAAAGCATGTAGCAGAATTCTCTGGTCTAGGTAAAAGAGAGATCAGAAGATTCAAATCCTGGGTTGTTCTGGGTGAAGGGAAAAACTATCAAAAATTTGGATTTATTGGAAAAGCAATGGGAAAATATGCTGAGGCACTTAGCATGAATAGCGACCTCATTTACGAGGTCAAGGCATTGCAACATAAGGCTGGTATTCAAATGGCAAAGATTGCCAAAGAGGCTGATGAATTTGAAGAGATTCAATTGGCAATTCATTCTTTAGAATTCGCAAGGGAACTTGCAGGAGGGATTGGTGAGAGAAATGAGCGGTTATTAACTGACCTAAAAGAAAAGTTAAAATCGTATGATGATTATAAATCAAGATTATTGATTGATAGAAGAATGGATATTGGCAGACTAGAGCAAACGCGCGCAAGATCAGATAGGCTCAAAATTGGTCAAACGCTACCGCAGGTAGAAGATTTGTTAGGAGAGCCACATGAAACAATCATTGGCATTGATGGAATTAATTCTGGAGAGCAATTATGGATATATTTTATAAAGAATAAATCTCTTCATTTGTCTTTCCAAAATTTCCAGTTGTTTAAAATAGAGGAAATATAATTTTTAATAGAAATTCTCTTCTATTTAAAAAAATAAATACCAAGTACTTTTGACACCGTGAAATCCATTATTAGAATCATTTTCCTATCTTTACTCTTTAGCCTCCTCAGTGCTCAATCAGATGAACGAGACTATGATGAGGAGTTAAGATATCAGAATGATGCAATCAATGCTCTGAAGACAGAGATTAATCAATTACGTTTAAAGATAAAAACCGCTGAATCTAGAGAGAGGTCTGCCTCTACTAGAATTACATCCTTGGATGAAGAAATATCGCTCACAGCAAAGCTCATTAGGTCACTAAAAAGCGAAGAAGACAAAACTAGGAAACGGATTCTGCAATTAAAAGGCGATATCTTAAAAAATGAAAATGAGTTAGAGTCTCTCCGGGCACGATACAAGAAACGAGTTATCAATTCCTATCGTAAAGGTAGACTTACAGATTTAGAAAGAGTGTTTTCTTCTACCACATGGCGTCAGGCAATTTATCGCACGCAATACCTAAAGATAATTTCAGATATTGAAAAAAAATTAACAAAGAAGATTGAAAAATTATTGATTCAAATCAGCCAACAAAAATTAGAATTAGAGGCGGCTCTCAGAGACAATCTGAACTTGGTAAGAGATAAACAGCAACAAATAAGTTCTTATAGAGATATGAGGATTGATAGGGAAAAAGAATTGAACCGAATTCGCAATGATAAAAAAGCTCTATCAAATTATATTGAAGAAAAAGAAGCTGGGGTCATTCAACTTGAGAGTATCATTAAAAAGGTTCTAGAAGATAAAGCTCGTTTTGAAAGAGAACTTCGAATCAGAAAACAGCAAGAAGCACTTAAGACAAAGAGTTTTAAAGCATTAAAGGGTCAATTACCTTGGCCAGCCGATGGTCGTATCATTGCAAAATTTGGTAGACAGTGGAATTCAAAATTGAAAACGACTACAGAGAATCCTGGAATTGATATAAAGGGGCAACCTGGTTCTGCGATTAGAACCGTATTAGGTGGCGTTGTAACTACAATAACCTATATTAGGGGATATGGTACTACAATCATTGTTGATCACGGTGGCGGATTTTATACTGTTTATAGTCATGTGACCAATATTCAAACGGTTGTGGATGGCCAAGTTCGCAATGGTGATGTAATTGCCTATATGGGTGACTCGGGTTCCATAAATGGCTCTAAACTTCATTTTGAAATATGGGGAAAAGGTCAAAAACTAGACCCAGAAAAATGGTTGATCAAAAAATAGATTCTGATATAATATTTGAATTTCAGAAAGAAGTTTGGGACAGAGTTAGACAAATTTCTATTTCAGAGAAAGTGGGAAGCGCATATTTATTTTCTGGCCCTCCTGGATGTGGTAAGGAAGGTATTGCAATCAAATTTTCGCAAATATTGAACTGTGAATTTTCTAAAAGTGATATTTGTGGTAATTGTCCATCTTGCCTAAGGACTAGAAACCTACAACATGAGAATGTGAAGGTTGTTTTTCCGATGCCAACACCTAAGAGTAATTCTGATAATGAAATTTCAGGTGTGGATAAAAAATCATTGGATATCATAACAATGCAAATCCATCAAAAATCGATGGATCCTTACCACAAGATAAGAATACCAATGGCAAATAGGATACTCATTCAATCCATTCGAGAATTAAGAAAAAATCTATATTTAAAAGGTCATTCTTCAGGAAGAAAGGTTGTGCTGGTATTTGATGCGCATCTCTTATCTTCAGGACAAGGTGAGGCTGCAAATGCGTTTTTAAAATTATTGGAAGAGCCTCCTAGCAATACAACCATTGTCCTAGTTACTGACCACGTTGAATTGATGTTGCCAACAATTATTTCCCGTTGTCAACGTATAGGGTTTCCCCGTTTAGAAGATCGTCACATTGAGTCTTGGTGCCAATCAAAAATGGTACGGGAAGAAGATATCCCCTTTTTAATTGGGCTAAGTAGAGGAAATTTGCATAGTACACAATTTTTCATATCGAAATCCCCAAGAGAATTATCAGATCTAATAAAGAACCTGGTAGACACGATAACGAAAAATGAACCAGGAAAATGGCGTAAATTCATACAAGATTATTCAAAATTAGCGCGGCAGGGGAAAGATGAATTTGCTTATCATTTCATGTTGCTTAGAGTCTGGTGCCAAAGTGTTAATAGATTTAAAAACAACCTAAATGATTCACTACATGATACAAGCTTAGCTATGGGCATGAAAAAATTCATCAGTACTTATCCTTCTGCAGATCTTTTATCTATAGTTTCTGATCTGGAAGATTCAGTAAGGGCTATTTCAATGAATCTTTATATGCCACTGGTGTTGACCAATTTATTAATAGAAACGCAAAAAAATCTAAAGCAATGAGAAAACCATTTTATGTAACAACGCCCATTTATTATGTCAATGATAAACCACACATTGGGCACGCATATACAACAATCCTCGCTGATGTATTAGCTCGATTTAAACGCGACTCAGAGCATGATACATTTTTTCTTACTGGACTAGATGAGCACGGACAAAAAGTTCAAGAGGCTGCAGAGAAGAGGGACATTGATCCTCAAAAGCACTGTGATGAAATGGCCCCACGATTTACTAGACTTTGGAAAAGGTTGCATATTTCTAATGATGACTTCATTCGGACCACTGAAATGAGGCACAAAAAAATCGTACAGTTAATATTACAGCGCGTTATGGATAATGGAGATATTTATGAAGCTGAATACGAAGGTCTATATTCAGTATCAGAGGAGAGATTTATTACAGAAAAAGAGGCCGAGAGTGGAGAATTCAGAGATATAAAGAAATTAAAGGAAAAAAATTATTTTTTTAAAATGGGGAAATATCAACAACGATTAATAGATCATATTGAATCAAACCCAAAATTCATTCAACCCGAACATAGAAAAAATGAAATTTTAGGTTTTCTTAGAAAACCGCTCAATGATCTATGCATATCAAGACCTAAATCAAGATTGAATTGGGGGATTGAACTCCCTTTTGATAATGAATATGTCACATATGTATGGTTTGATGCACTTATTAACTATATAACAGCAGTGGGTTTTGGTCTATCCGATAATAAATTTGAAAAATGGTGGCCAGCATCTTATCATCTCATAGGAAAGGATATATTAACAACGCATGCTGTATACTGGCCTACAATGCTCTTTTCTGCTGGCATTCCCTTGCCACTGTCAATTTTTGCACATGGTTGGTGGCTTATGGGGGATTCCAAGATGAGTAAATCACTTGGGAATGTTATTAATCCAATGGATTTGATTGATGATTACGGAGTAGATCCCGTACGATATTATCTTATGAGAGAAATGGTTCTAGGACATGATTCTAATTTTACGATGGAATCTTTCATTCAACGCTACAATAGTGACCTGGCAAATGATTTTGGGAATTTACTTAGCAGAGTAACAACGTTGATAAAGAAAAATTACGATGGCGTTATACCAGAGCCAGGAGAACTAAATGATCTTGATCTGGTCATAAAAGAAAAAGGAATTGCTCTCTCAAAATTAGTGTACGGTCTAGTAGATGAAATGCGGTTGAATGATGCAATTGAAGAGATAATGCAATTCATCAGGATGGTCAATAAATATATGGAAGAGAATGCACCTTGGAAACTAGTAAAAGAAGATAAAGTTGCAGCTGGTAAGATCCTATACATAGCTGGCGAAGCGCTTAGATTGGGGGCCGTACTATTATCTCCCATAATGCCTAATCGTTCTGCAACATTACTTAATACTCTCAATGTTCAAGGTAAGAGTCTTTCTTGGGGAGGGCTCGAACCAGGGAGAAGATTAAAAGATCATGAACCACTTTTCCCAAGGATCAAATAGTGTCAACCTTCTCAAATTATCATTACTAATCATTTTACTTTTTGAATTTTTCAAATGCTGACAGATACGCATTGCCATCTTTTCTATAATGAATTAAAGACTGACCTTCCTGGAGTATTGGAAAGAGCAAAAGAGCAAGGTGTTGATCGTTTTATTTGTGTTGCAACAAATATTTCTGATTCTCATGAATGTTTGACCATAAGTAAGGACCATGATAATATTTATGCATCTGCAGGAATTCATCCACATGATGCAAAAGATGCTCCAGATGATTTTATTGATCAGATTCATGATCTTATGAAAAATGATGAAATGGTAGCAGTAGGTGAGATGGGGTTAGATTATTTTAGAAATCATACTAAACCAGATATTCAAAAAACAGTTTTCAGATCACAAATGCAAATAGCAATGGATATCAAAAAACCAGTTATATTTCACAATCGAAATGCTGATGAGGATTTGATCTCTGTATTGAACGAATTCCCTGAGGTGCGCGGGGTAGCGCATTGTTTTTCAAGTACTTTAGAGACAGCAGAAAGATTCTTAGATAAAGGATACTACATATCCTTCTCTGGTAATCTCACTTTTAAAAATAGTCATTTACCAAATGTTGCAAAAGACGTACCCCTAAACCGCATATTAGTTGAAACTGATTGTCCATATCTTAGCCCTGATCCGTATAGAGGGAAGACAAATGAACCAAGTAGAGTTCGCTTAGTTGCCGAAAAATTAGCTGAAATTCATTCACTCCCATTTGAAAAAATAGTAGACATCACTTCAGCTAACGCGACGGATATATTTCAATTATGAGCTCATTGGATTCAAAAAAAAAAGGTCATCCTTTCAGAAAAAGATGGGGCCAGAATTTTCTTACTGATTTAAATCTTCTTGATAAAATAGTAAGGACTATTGATCCGGGACCAAAAGACCGATTTCTAGAAATTGGTCCAGGAGAAGGGGCCCTAACGGAAAGAATCTTTCCGCTTGTAGATAGTATGGTAGCCATAGAAATAGATCCATTGCTTGTAAAAGAGTTGAGTAAGAAACCTATAATAAATGGAATCAATATCATAAAAGGAGATATACTCCTTCAAGATATTGAAAGAATGCCGATAAAAGACCCGGTCAGAGTAATCGGTAACATTCCATACAATATTACATCTCCAATTATTTTTTGGTTAATTGAACAGTTAGACTTTTGGAATGACGCATATATTATGATGCAAAAAGAAGTCGCAGATCGTCTTACTGCAAATGTTAATACTAAGGCATATGGTAGACTTACGGTTGTTGTTGGGGCCTATCTTGAAATTGAACAATGTTTTACCATTAAGCCTGATGTGTTCATACCTAGGCCAAAAGTAGATTCTGCAATCGTACGTTTCACAAAGAAAGCATCACCATCTATTGAGGACGATAAGTATCTAAGGTTTAATAAGTTGGTCAGTACAGCATTTTCTCAAAGGAGAAAGATGCTGCGTAATACCTTAAAAGGGTGGGATATTCCAAAGCATATAAAAGAAGGTATTGACTTTAGTCGACGCCCAGAGACGCTAAGCATTGATGAGTTTGTGTCAATGGTTTAGTGCTTGGAACTCATACACTAAAAGAGTAAAATCGCCGGCTTTTCAAAAGCAAAGTAATTTTAAAATGACCACAAACTACACTTTGGAGGTGATTAAAGTGGTTGAAGTCCAGGTTAAAGAAAAGGAATCGTTTGAGAGAGCCCTACGTCGATTTAAAAAGATGTGGGAGAGAGCTGGTGTTCTTAGAGAGATTAGAAACCGTTCATTCTATGAAAAACCAAGTGACGCCAAGCGAGAAGCTAAAAAGAAGACCGTTAGGCGAATCAAACGACTTGCCAGGATAGAGGCATTGCGTAATAATCCGCGTGCGAATCAACAGCGACGTCGAAGACGCCGCAAATAAATTCCTGAAAAGGAGTAAAGTAAAAGCCTTGGTTGAATCCAGGGCTTTTGTTTTTGGAACATTTTATCCTTCTTGCGAATTTAAATTATAGATAATATAAAAAATATAAAGACATGCTAATTCGAAGTATCTCAGGTGTTCGAGGGCTAACCGGCTCCCACCTCAATCCATCTGTATCTAAAAAATATGCAAAAGCTCTGCACTCTTTTTTACCAGATGGAGTTATTATGTGTGGAAGAGATAGTCGCCCTTCTGGAGAGATGATTCAATCTATAATGACAAATGAATTGGTGCGATTGGGTAGGACCATAATCGATTGTGGAATAGTTCCAACTCCAACGGTACAGTTTATGGTTCATAATACTGAAGCCGTAGGGGGATTCATTGTAACGGCAAGTCATAATCCCATTGAATGGAATGGGCTAAAATTCTTAAGACCTGACAGTACATTTTTTCATCCAGAAGATTGCGAGAAGTTATTTGACCTAGCTGATCAAAATATTGACATAGATGATTCAAGTGAACCAGGGATTGTTTGGCCAGAACAAAATGCTATCCAGAAGCATATTATCTCTTGTGTAAGTATGAGCTGCATAGATTTAAATAGAATTCAAAAGAGAAAATTTAAGATAGTAATTGATTCTGTAAATGGTGCGGGTTCAAATGCATTACCCTCGCTACTGGAATCACTTGGTTGTGAAGTATTTGAATTATACTGTGAGCCAGATGGGAATTTTTCCAGGGGTACTGAACCACTTCCTGAGAATCTCAAAGACCTTGGTGAAAAGGTTCTGGAATATGGGGCGGATGCAGGTTTTGCTATTGATCCAGATGCAGATCGACTAGCAATTGTAAATGAAATGGGTGAGCCACTTGGCGAAGAATATACACTTGTAATTGCTGCAGATGGTTATTTAAAGGATACAGGTAGAAAAGAAAAATTTGTCATAAACCTGTCTACTTCCCAAGCGCTTGAGAAACTTGCAGAATTATACAATAGTTCTGTAACACGTTCTGCAGTTGGAGAGATAAATGTTGTGAATAAAATGATTGAGCTTAATTCTGAACTTGGTGGAGAGGGGAATGGAGGTGTGATACTTAGAGAATGTCACTTGGGGAGAGATTCTATGGTAGGCGCTGCAATGGTATTGAACCGGATGTCAATCTCTGATTCTCCAATAAGTGAAATACATTCATCCTTACCAAGATTTGAGATCGTAAAAGATAAAATTGATATTGAGGGTATTGACATTGAAAGTGTAATCGAAAGTGTAAGCTCATTATTCGATGATGCTGCTATAGATGATATTGATGGAATCAAATTTACTTGGGAGGATCGGTGGGTTCACCTTAGAAAATCAAATACTGAACCCATTATGCGAATATATGCAGAGGCTCCAAATCAGGATCAAGCACGAAAACTTATCAATCAAATAAAAAATATTCTATGATAGAGATATCTAAATTGATCGATCATACAAATCTTAAGCAAGATGCAATCAAGTCTGAGATAACACAGTTGTGTGAGCAGGCGATCACTTTTGGTTTTGCATCGGTCTGTGTCAATCCTGTCCATGTTGAACTGGTTTCTTCGATTTTGAAGGATGAGATTCCAAAAACATGTACGGTCATAGGGTTCCCTTTGGGTGCAGATCCTGTTGAGATGAAATTTGCAGAAACTCGATTTCTTGTTCATCAAGGTGCAGAAGAGCTAGATATGGTTATGAATATGGGCGCTTTTAAAGAGGGAGAATTTGAACTTATCTACGAAGAGATAGGCCAGGTCATCGATGCGAGTGATGGTCGATGTGTAAAAGTTATTATTGAGACCTGCCTATTAACAAAAGAAGAAAAGATTTTAGCTTCTAATATGGTCAAAAATAGTGGTGCAGATTTTATAAAGACTTCTACAGGATATTCAATCGGAGGAGCCACTATTGATGATGTAAGACTAATTCGTGAAACAGTTGGAAGAGAGATGGGTGTGAAGGCAAGTGGTGGAATAAAAACACTTGTTGATGTTAAGCAAATGATTGATGCAGGGGCAGACCGTGTTGGTACCAGTAGTGCTGTTGAGATATTCTCATGAATGAGCCAGTGACCATAAAACGAGGAACTGAGCTAGAGTTGGACATAGAGTCCCTAGCATATGGAGGTATGGGCCTTGCACGGGTAGAAAATTTTGTTATTTTTGTAAAGTATGCTATCCCAGGGGAAAGAGTTTTAGCAAGAATTTATAAAAAACGAAAAGGTTTTGCTGAGGCGCAGGTACTAGACACATTGGTTGAATCTCCTAATTCCACAGAGGTTAAATGTAACCATTATTGGATATGCAGCAAGATTCAAAGTTTATCCTATAATCAACAAATAAAAGAGAAATCTTCACAGGTCGAAGATGCGTTTACTAGGCTTGGTGGTTTTTCAGATTTTAAATTGGATAAAATTAGAAAAGCAGACCTCATCTATAACTATAGAAACAAGATGGAGTTCACTTTTTCACCCAATCGTTGGGTCCTTGAATCAGAGCCAGAGGGAGTAGATAAATCCTTTGCTCTTGGATTACACATACCTGGACGTTTTGATAAGATATTGGATATAAATAATTGTCACATTCAGCCTGAGATAGGGAATAAAATTCTCTCAGTTGCAAGAGAAGTTTGTCTAGGCAATCCGGAGCTAAGACCATATGATCCTAGGTCACACATAGGATTTTTACGTTTTTTGATGCTTCGATTCGGAGCAAATACCGGAGACCTGATGGTCAATGTCGTTACATCATATCATGACATAGACAAGCTTTCGCCTTTAACAGATGCCCTATTAGATAAATTCCCAGAGATCACATCCCTAGTAAATAATGTAAATACTCGTAAGGCAGATGTAGCCTTTGGGGAATATGAAACACTATTATATGGTAAGCCATATATTCAAGAAAAGATAGGTGATCTTACTTTTGAGATATCAGCCAATTCTTTTTTTCAGACCAATACAACTCAAGGCGAAGTACTTTATAAGGAAATAGAGAATGCGCTCGGGCTTAAAGGAAACGAGGTTGTCTATGATCTATATTGTGGGACTGGAACAATTGGACTATACTTGTCAGATAATGCAAAAGAAGTATTTGGTTTTGAGGTGATTCGTTCTGCACTTGATGATGCTGAGAAGAATGCGGACCGCAATCAAATTTCAAATGTACATTTTTTAAAAGCAAATTTGGATACCTTTTTTAAATCAGGTCAACTTCCAAATCGCATACCAAAGCCAGATATCATAGTTGTCGACCCTCCACGTGCAGGTATGCATCAGGATATGGTGAATTATTTACCTAAACTAAAAGCAAAAAAAATTGTCTATGTATCTTGTAATCCAACCACGCAGGCAAGAGATGCTAGAATTTTGAATGACCATGGTTATAAGATAATCAGTTCTACAATGGTAGATATGTTCCCACATACCCCACACATAGAAACGGTTATGTTATTTTCTAAGTAAGGCTTTAGAAAAACGAGATTTAGAAATCTCTATATCAAATTCAATTTTATCTATGATCCACTCTGTTCCCTTGCTATTCCTCTTTAGCTCATCCCTAAAATTAAATCGTGAAGGGAACCACCTTCCTTGTACCTTTTTGACATCACTCATTGTTGATGTTTTTAATAGTTTGCCGCTTTTAGCATATAATTCTTCTTTCATAGGCAGGAGGTATTCCTTGTCTATCCATGCTTTTCTTTTTGGATAGGCTAAACCTTTAATCTTTGACTCTAATATTATGACCCAGTGGTCTCTCCCATTTATTTCAATGGACCTTTCAACCGTGGCTTCATAGAGTTCTTCCATTGGCTTGTCCTCCATCATATCATTATAGGACATATCAGAGCCCATCACAGATTGCCGTAGCATATGCCCTGAGATCTGAATTACGCGATCGGTCTGTGGTGAATAAGTCCATAACTTATCACCTAGTTTCAACATCTTTGTACCAGCTTCCCTTGGAGGAGAAAGGTACTCAGTAAATGCTTTATCAATTCCTACTACCCAGCTTTTTGATTCGATTGTTCGGCTTGACCGTCTTCCATGAACGATCATTTTACTGGTCAATATTCGGCTTTTTGCATTCATATTCTTATCCATTTCCTTAATGATGTCCTTTACAGACATCTCACTCTTTTGAGCAGGGGTGATGCATAAGAAAAGTATAAAGGATATCACTCTAATCATGTTTCTAGTTCCTTGAATAATTGTGCCATTTCCCGTTTATATATGGCCAGGCCCGCCAGCATAGTTCCCAGTACAGTAGCCAAAACACCGGGGATGAATCCAATATAAAAAAGATCAGGTGTAACCTGGGCGTAAAATATATTGGGCATAACCATGGACGAATTTGAAAGAGCCTCCATCCCTTTTGTATAATCTATACCATTCTCTTGAACATAATAAGTGAGTGCAAGCCCAATCCCAGTACCAATCACCGTTCCTGTTAAACCTATAATTATTGCTTCAGAGATCATGGAGCGGTATACATGCCCCTTGGATTCACCCATAGCCAGTCGGAGACCTATTTCTCCATAGCGACGCAGTCCGTTCATAAGGCCCATATTCCAAAGAACGATCATGACAATCACTAGAAAAATCCCACCCATAATTGCCATCATTGCGGCACTTATGTCTACCATGGTTCCCATCTGATTCCCATCCCGTAGGGCGAGCATAAAGGGGCTAAAAATATCCAAACTGTCACTTTTGACATTATTATAATCAGTACGCAGTGCAACAGCCGTTTCATCATCATAATATAATGAGTGGGTAAAACCAAAGATCGCTGAAGCAGCATTGTCCATATCTAGAGCAAGGCGGGCGCCCGATAAATCAACAAGCATCATTTGTTTATCTGTTTGGCCTTTTCTTAAGTTAAATGTACCTGAGACATTGAAATTATAGGTTGTAAAAGCATTATCCATTGTTGAACCAATGAAAGTAACACTTTCTCCATTCCTTATATTTAATTGATCTGCCATTTTTGAACTGATGAGTGCATCGTCGCTATTTTCAGGCAGCTTTCCGCTCACAAGAGATCTTTCAAGTTCCCAGATTTCTACCTGTCGAGATCCATTAGAAAGGAGATCGATACCAAAGGCAATAACTGGGCTTTGAGTTTTTGTTTCACCATTTTCATCTGGGACATCCAAAAGTCCAGCAAAGGTGATTCGTGGTGACCAGAAAAAATTGGGATAGGCCTGTTCCAAGTTTTCAACCAATTGATCAACATCCATCAAAGCCAGGTCATTTGGCATGAGCTGGCTTTCTTCACTATAGGCACGTGTGACTACTTTTTCATGGCCTGTCAATATGACGGCAGTATCAAGAATTAAACTGTTCATCGTACCTTTCATAAAGCCAATTGAGAAAATAACCATGGTAACGGTGAGAGTAATAACTAAAACGGGAAACAGGCTTCGGGAGCGGTCCCGGAGTAATCCTTTAGTTAAAAATTTAATCATGCCATTACCTTACCCCGTAAAGCATTGGTAGGTTTCATCTTGGCAATGCGACGAGAAGGAATGTAGCTCACAATAAGAACTATGATAGAGACTAGGATGGTGGTTGATATAACAAGTCCTATAGTATAAACCGGCATCAGTCGTTTGGCCATAATCAAACCCATTTCCGAGTAATCAATGGGTAGGGGAATCCCATACACACCAAAATACCAGAGCACTGGACCAAAGAAAATGAATGTTGCCACAGCAGCCAGCACCGCATTAAGGCCCCCTTCCAAGGTGAAGAGTCCCACTACTCGGGAACGTGTCATTCCGATAGCCATAAGTGTGCCAATTTCCCTTCCACGACGAAAGATAGATAATACCTGAGCATTGAAGATACCCATGGCTGCCAGAGCTAGAAGAATCAAATACATGATCTGAGCTCCCGGTTTGTCTGCTTCGATGGCGGCTTCCATATCCTGCACCAGATAGTTAATATCACGGGGAATCCAGTCCCCCTTGTCTTGTACTGGAGGGACTCCTTTTTCATAAGTCACATAGGTGGCTTCTCTTTCCATGGCCAGCATAGATTGGGCTTTGTTAAGTGGAATCCAAATATGGCCTATATCCAGTTTAAAATTCTCCGTGTCCATAATATGTACTACGGTTCCTTCATTGGCATCATAGGTAAGGTCTGCATCTAGCCAGCGGATAGTAAAGACATCACCCACTTCAAGCTTGGATTCACTTGCCATCCCTTTTCCTATCAGTACCGGTATGGCAATATCTTTATGCCCAAAAAGTGCATCTGTTGGCATGTTAACAATATTCTGACCAGGTGGAATGCCTTTCATAATAGTAGGCATGATACGACCTCCAGGATAGATAGATGCTTGGCTCACTAGAACCGGGAATGCTTTTTTTTGATCCACAAGAGCTTGTATTGCTGTGGGCGGTACTGAATGTGCATTTTCAAAAGTTATGGGGTCCAGAGGGTCATACTCTGGGTGCCAGTAGGCACCGCCAGCGATTTCGGTATTCATGGTAACCTGTTTGGCGTGTTGGAGCATGCCATCATACATGGCCGACATGAACAAGATCATGAAAAATGAAAAAGCGGTCACAAAAACATTTAGAAAAGTGCGTAGCCTAGCACCTAAGAGATTTTTCAGTGCAATTTTAAAAAGCATCTCTATACACTGACCTTGGGATTTTCAATTTTTTTATCTTCGGTTATTTGACCATCATCTAGATGAATAATACGCCTGAGATAAGTCATAATTTTTTCATCGTGAGTTGCAAAGATGAAAGAAGTGGACATCTCTTGATTTAAGTTCGATAAAATTTTCATAATATGATGAGAATTTTCTGCATCCAGATTAGCCGTGGGTTCATCGGCCAATACCAATGCCGGCTGGTGTACAATAGCTCTGGCAATAGCCGTTCTCTGGCACTCACCGCCACTTAACATATTTGGTCGAGAATTAATTTTATCTGTTAGACCGACTGATTCTATAGCCTTCTTTACCATCGATCTTCGTTCATCTTCATCAATTTTATTTAAAATCAATGGTAGTTCCACATTCTCAAAAACAGTATAGACAGGGAGGAGGTTATAGCTTTGGAAAATAAAACCCATGTGCTTACGCCGGAGACGGGCCCGCTCTCCATGGGATGTGTCATTTAGAGCCTGGCCTAGAACACTTACTTTCCCTTCGGTGGAAGAATCCAGTCCACCAATGATATTTAACAACGTGGTTTTACCGGAGCCTGATGGTCCAATCAATCCAGTGAATTCACCTTCATTTAAATTCAGGTCTATATTCTTGAGAGCGGTGAAAAAATCACCACCAACAGGGAAACGCTTGACCAGATTATTTATAGCAATGACAGCGTTATTTTCCATTTGTTTTCCTTAATGGTTGTAGATAAGCATAATTTGTAGACCAGTACCAAAGCCTGCTAATGATACAGGGAGTGTTAATCTATTGGTATTGTAATTGGAACGTTTTGGACTGATGGATAATATAAAATTTAAACTATAATAGTCATAGGTACTGCTCCATTTCACATAGTGATAGTTTCGATCTTCCTCAAAATCCATTTGGGATATAAGCATTATATCATGGGTCATGCCAAGTGGTGTGCTTGCCATAATCGAAAAATAAGAATGGTCGAAGGAGGGCAGTGAGTTCATTCTATTTTTTATTGACATATATTCTGTTGTTAAAAGGATTCCTGCTGCAATAGGGAACGTATAGTCCGCGCCTACAGTGAACATTGTCATTTTGGACTTATCAGAGCGGAAAAATGCGCTCTCATTCCATAACCCAATAATGCCATCGAACCTGTAGTCAATTGCCAAACGATTATCTGGACCAATGATAGGAGTGGGTATTTGACCAATTGTTTTTATTGATTTTGAAGGGTCTTTATGCAGTGTGATTCCCCATTCGCCTAATGTATTAGAGAATTCAGCACGACCTCCATAGGTAAGCGTGTCACTCTCATTTGCTACGACCCAATTCCAAAAAGATAGATTATCTAAAGGAAACCAACGTAGCCTGAGTGCCCTGACGCCCTCCGTTTGACCAGTTGGGTCTATTGGATCAATCGTATCGAACCAGGATAGTGTGCGTAACATAAAAGTGGTACCGAATACGATCTTTTGTAAACCTATTCTTGCATCTAATTTTTCGTTGGAGTAACGAATCCAATATCTATATGATGACTCATTATTATAGTACATTGAGTCCCCAGAGTAAGATCTATTGATTCTATATGCTAATTCCATATCCATTGATTGGTCATTGGATAATGATTTTATCATTGAAAATGTAGGAATATAGCCAATAGTTGATTCAATAGATGATAATCCATTTGGAATGTCATTGCTAGTCAAACTACTTAGAAAAAGTTGACCTTTTGTTGAAAAGACCTGCGCAGAGATGATATAAGGAAAGAGA
>Ga0208410_1000295_pt1 | contig 30240 bp, 23 predicted proteins | sample ETN02SmetaG_3_FD_185787 | JGI IMG/M metagenome (GOLD analysis project Ga0208410, IMG submission 185787) | Marine microbial and viral communities from oxygen minimum zone, Eastern Pacific Ocean - ETNP2014F10-02SV257 (SPAdes) (version 2) | ecosystem: Environmental > Aquatic > Marine > Oceanic ... | reverse complement strand
GAGTCTCATCAATTTTATTTCTACCAACCACTGTTCTTAAACTGGCCTCTGCAGCCTCTCTAACTGTTAATTCAGGCTCAACAATATTAAACAGATATTCAACTGGATCCTTTATCTTGTATTGGACAATCATTTCAGCATCAACAATATTTTCATCACCTGTGAGCATTAAACTCTCTTTTTCAACAGTCCTATATTGACCATTTTTTAAACTACGAAATCCAAACTCAATCCTCTTTACCTCAGTCACCTTTGGAGTGTTTGCTGTCTCGATTGGCGAAGGGAACTTCCAATTCAATCCTGATTGAGTAACCCTTGTATATTCACCAAAGGTCCGAATAACACCTACCTCATCAGGGCCTACGATATAGACTCCTGTTAACAACCAAACTACTAAAATCCCAATAAGGACTGGTGTTATTTTAAAATTGAATTCAGGAATCTCCACTTCTTGATCTCCTATTATTATTCTACGAGTTGCCATAATTACTCCTTTATATTTCTTTTCTTAATCTTGCGACAGGGAATCCCATTTGATCACGATATTTAGCTATGGTTCTTCTTGCCAAAGTGTATCCATCTTGAGTTAACTTAGCAACAAGTGCATCATCACTAAAAGGCGATTGTTTATCTTCGTTTTCAATCAATCTTTCCAAAGCCTTCTTTATGACAAACGTTCCCAGAATTCTACCATCATTCAATTCTATTGAATCAGTGAAAAAATGTTTTAACTCAAAAATCCCATATGGCGTATCTGCATACTTGCCTCTTGTTGAGCGACTGATCGTTGAGATATCCATTTTAACCATATCAGCAACATCTTGAAGTTTTAACGGACGAAGATAGTTCATGTTCCCTGAAAACCATTCAGGTTGAAAATGGATGATAGATCTCATTACATTGACCATAGTCACTCGCCTTTGGTGAATCGCCTCCATAAACCAATTAGCCAGGTCCATTTTATCCTTGATAAACCTTTTTGCATCACCCGCAAGGCTATCATCTTTTATCTGGGTTTCATAGGCTTGGCTTATTCTTAATTCAGGTATTCCGCCATCATTTGTTGTGATGACCCAATCATCTCCATCTTCCCTAACAATAACATCAGGTAAAACTGTTTGAAATCTATCAAGGTAACCTTCACCTGGGTTTGGACTCAAATGAGCTATGTGATCAACCGCCTTATGTAATTCATCTTTTGTACAATCTAATTTTTCCAATATCTTTTCATAACGCTTGTGCATGAAATCATCAAAATACTTATTTATTATTAAATGAGATAATGAATTAGACTCATGCTCTAATTGAATCATTAAGCATTCACGTAGCGATCTAGAACCAATGCCCTTAGGTTCTAACCTCTGAACCTTATGAAGTATGGGCTCTACCTCATCCTCTAGTAATTCAAAACGATCCGCAATTAGAATAAGATCAGTGTCCAAATATCCCTTATCATTTGTATTCCAAATAATTTCCTCTGCAATTTCTCGCTCATGGTCATTTATATCTAGATCTTTGAGCTGATCAATTAATTTTTCCAATAATGTGTGTCTATCAGGCAAAGGCATCTCTTTTTTCTGCTCAGATAAGTAATAAGTAGATTCATCGCTATACATATCCTCCATTGAGACATCCATATCATCAATAGGGGTCTCATCTTTATCTTCAGTGGATTGATTATCTTCTACCTCAACCTGTTCTAATAAAGGATTTTGCTCTAATTCTTCGATTATCGCTTGTTCCAAATTCACAGTATTCAATTGTAATAAACGCGCCTGTAAAACTTGCCTCGGTGCAAGTTTTTGTTTTTGTGATTGGATCTGTTTGAGTGTCGTCGCCATCAATCAAGTCTAAATTTTTCGCCGAGGTATAAACGCCTTGCCTCTTCATCATTTGCTAAAAACTCTGAAGTCCCTGATTTCAATATTTGACCATCGAATAATAAATATGAACGATCAGTGATTGAGAGCGTCTCCCTAACATTATGATCGGTTATAAGAACTCCTATCTCCTTTTTTTTAAGAGAATGGACAATGCCCTGTATCTCTTGAACAGCTATTGGATCTACCCCAGCAAATGGTTCATCTAAAAGAATAAAATCAGGGTCCATGCATAAACATCTAGCTATTTCTACTCTCCTACGCTCTCCTCCAGAAAGCGTATTGCCTTTGCTTTGAGATAAATGGGATACAGACAGGTCTTGTAAAAGTAATCTCATTTTTTCATCTTGGTCTTTTTCAGTTAGATCTTTACGTAACTCTAAAACTAATTTTAAATTATCCTCAACAGTCAATTTCCCAAATATTGATGGTTCCTGAGCCAAATATCCTATACCTCTTCGAGCTCTTTTATACATTGCATCATCTGTTATATCGCAGTCATCTAAAAATATATTCCCAATTGTAGGCTTTATCATGCCTGTTATCATATAAAAAGATGTCGTTTTTCCAGCTCCATTTGGCCCAAGCAAGCCAACAATCTCACCACGCTCAAGGGAGACATCTATATCTTTCACCACCATACGTTTCCCATATTTTTTATGAAGGCCTTTTGCGCTTAAGATATCATGCCTAGCCATCATTCAAACTCCCGACCAGTCACACCTGATGGATTAATGATCTTCCAATTTTCTAGATCTGAGTCAGACTCAAATCCGATACCATAGAGTGTATCTTTTTCAAGAGTCGTTATCATAATCTTATCTTTTGTTCTAAGTTTTTCGTTTTTTGAGTCCCATACAAGAGTATTTGAATAAAGAGAAATACCACTATCTGAAACTGCCACTACGTTACCAATCGCCTTCATATCATTGGAACTCTGATCAACTTCAGCTCTATTCGACGTCAGTATGGATGTATGCTTTTCATCTGAATCAAAAAAATCTACAGTCACACTACTATCCAACATAATGAATTCCTTTTCATTATATTTTTCTAAATGCCCCGATCTTATTTTTGCCCTTATCATGCCTTGATCAGTTAATACGATGTTAACACCCCAACTCTCTTGGTCAGGCATTCCCTCTCGAGATGGCAGGTCTTGAATAGACTGTTTTGTACAAGATGAAAATATTACCATTAATAGAATGATTATTGATCGCACGATATTAACTATTGAGTATACGTTCTCTCATGCTTTGAATTACTTCTTTGGTTCGGCCCTGTTCTGATATAATCCAGGAAATTGCTTCACGGAATGCCCCTTCTCCACCTGAAAGCTCTGTGACATGGGCAGCAATTCTCTTTACGTCTGAGGTCGCATTTGAAACCGCAATAGGCAATGCAACAATATCCATAACTGGAAGATCTATCAAATCATCACCAATATATGCCATATTGGAATCATCTAGTTTATATTTTGATTTTAGCTCCTCATATGCAGGTAATTTATTCAGCGAGCCATTGTATACATCTTCAATCCCCAATTCTTTTGCTCTATACTCCGTAGCTGAAGAATATCTTCCCGAAATTAATGCTACCTTGATTTTTGCGGCACGAGCCATTGCAACCCCAACACCATCAAAGACAGAGAATTTTTTTAATTCAATATTATCGGTTCCTTTATAAAAACTTCCATCAGTCCAAACACCATCCACATCAGATATCAGCATTTTTATTTCTTTAAAATCCATTCTTAATTGACCGCATCCTTTATTTTTATCAGTGACCTAAGAACTGACTCTAATTGATCAAGGGGCCACTGTGTCGATGCATCTGATTTTGCATTTTTAACATTATCATGGACCTCCATAAATATACCATTGCAACCTGCAGCAACTGCAGATCTTGCCAATGTTGGAATCATCGATCTCATCCCGCCAGTTGTTTTACCATCTCCACCTGGCAACTGAGCACTGTGAGTAGCATCAAAGATAACCGGATAGCCAAACTCTTTCATTATGGGTATTGACCTCATGTCTGCAACAAGATTATTGTAACCAAACTGTGTTCCTCTATCAGTGATCATTATGTCATCACAATTAGACTCCTTTAGTTTAGCTATCACATTCTCCATATCCCAAGGCGCTAAAAACTGTCCTTTTTTTACATTGACTGGTTTATTTGTCTTACCTGCAGACATCAAAAGATCGGTCTGCCTACATAAGAATGCAGGAATTTGAATCATATCTACAACCTCCGATACAGGCTTAGCCTGTTCAGGAAGATGGATATCGGTTATGACAGGAATATTTATCTCTGACCTTACTTTTTCTAATATTTTCAATCCCTCATCAATCCCCAGTCCTCTAAAAGATGTGATTGATGAACGATTGGCCTTATCAAATGAACTTTTATAAATCATTTGCATATTCAATCGGTCTACAATCTCTTTAATAGACGTAGCCATATACATTGCATGTTCATAACTCTCTATTGCACATGGCCCAACAATAAGCCCAAAATCATCAGGGCCAAATGAAACATCTTGAATAGAGACTGTCTTCATTTTATTCCTTTTACTGATGCTTTTATAAATTCTCTAAATAAAGGATGTGCCTTATTTACTCTACTTTTTAATTCAGGGTGAAATTGACCTGCAACGAACCAAGGATGGTCTTGTATCTCAACGGTCTCAATTACGCCTAGTTCCATATTTTGACCAGAAAATATAAGACCATTATTTTCTAATTTTTTTCTGTATCTATTATTCACTTCATATCTATGTCTATGTCTTTCAGAAATATTCTTTTTCCGATAAGCAGCAAAAACCTTTGTCCCTACTTGCAATTCACAATCATATGCACCTAGGCGCATTGTCCCACCTTTTATTTTAATTGCCTTTTGAGATTCCATTAGGTCAATGACTGGATACCTGGTCTTTTTATCAAACTCCGTGGAATTGGCACCCTCAAGGCCACATACATTTCTTGCAAAATCAATGACCACACATTGCATTCCAAGACAGATTCCTAAGAATGGAACCTTATTCTCTCTTGCAAATTTAGATGAAAGAATCTTTCCTTCACTACCACGAGATCCAAACCCCGGCAATAGCAATATTCCGTGAACATCTGAAAAAGCAGATTCAGCAGACTTGTCACTCTTAATTTTTTCTGTTTGAACCCACTTTATATTTACCCTTGAATGATTTTCGACACCAGCGTGAACAAAAGCCTCCATGACACTTTTATAGGAATCAATGAGTTCGGTATACTTGCCACACATTGCAATGGTAATTTCAAATTTCGGATTTTTATAATTATGGATAAAACCCTTCAAATTATTCAAACTTGGAGTCTTTTCAATCTTCAATCTCTCATTGATCAGATGCCCTGCATTTTGTTCATGCATTACTAGAGGGACCTCATAAATACTTGGCACATCTCTACCTTCAATGACATGATCTGATCTTACATTACAAAATAGAGCAATTTTATCTCTCACAGATTGTTCTATCGAATGTTCAGATCTGCATAGTATCATATCTGGCGCAAGTCCAATCTCACGAAGTTTCATCACTGAATGTTGAGTTGGTTTCGATTTTAACTCTCCACTTGCCTTAACAAATGGCAGAAGAGTCACATGAACTATCATATGGTTATGATAACCAACCTCCAATGAGAGTTGCCTTATCGCCTCCATGAACGGCAAACTCTCAATGTCACCTACAGTTCCTCCTACCTCGACTATGACAACATCATATTTTTTTGTTGGGGAGTTAAGAGTTTTTATGCGATTCTTAATTTCATCTGTAATATGTGGAATTACCTGGACTGTATCACCAAGGTATTCTCCCTTTCTTTCTCTATCTAAAACAGTACTGTATATCTGCCCTGCTGTTGCATTATTATTTTTAGTCATATCTACATCAATGAATCGCTCGTAATGGCCAAGGTCAAGATCAGTCTCTGAACCATCATCTAAAACAAATACTTCTCCATGTTGATATGGGTTCATGGTCCCTGGGTCAACATTAAGGTATGGATCTAGCTTAAGAATGGTAACCCTCACATCTGCCTGCTTGAGCAGATAACCTATAGATGAAGCCGCTATACCCTTACCAAGTCCTGACATCACGCCACCTACGACAAAGATATATTTAGTTTCTCTAGTCTTTTTCATTATCTTTATCAGAAACTACGTCAGCTTCTTCCATTATACGAGCCACATTGTCTAAATCACCTTGAGTATCCACAGAAAAACTTTCATAATTCGTTACTGCGGCACGTATCGATATTCCGTTATCCAGTGCCCTTAATTGCTCTAGTTTGGAATCTAATTCTCTTTCTGAGGGACCCAGAGATGTGAAATGGAACAATGCTTCACGTCTAAAACCGTAGAGACCAATATGGCGATAAACTCCGCCAATCTCTAAATCAAATATATTACGCTTGAACTCTATTGCATTCTGATGTTCATCAACAATGGCTTTTACCACATTGGGATTTAAAAGATCACTTACTGTTAATTTTGAACTAACAATCGTGGAAATATCAACGGCGTCATCTTCGAAAGAATCTGCAAGAGAATCAATGACATATGGGTCGATCAGAGGCTCATCTCCTTGTATATTTATTATGACCTCAGCCTCAGGAATTTCTTCTACAACCTCTGCGACCCTGTCTGTTCCAGAGATATGTTTTAAAGATGTCATGACCATTTCATAATCATATTCTTTTAAAGCTTCAAGAGTTTCCTCAGAATCAACTGCAAGGATAACCCTTTCTAAGTTTTTTGCCTTTAAGACCCTATCCATTACATGGGCAACCATTGGTTTTCCATTTAGCCTAGCCAATATCTTATTTGGCAAGCGAGTGGAATCCAAACGAGCTGGAACGACACCAATCTTCATTGTGTTCTTCCCCCATCACTAATGCTGATTAATAATCTAACTGATATATTCATATTGATAATTACCGCATCCAAATTTAATTGCTTAGGTGATATAAGGACAGAATGAACCAAAAACAATTTGTTTAATTATTCAAACCTAAGAGATTCTATTGGGTCCAATTGCGCTGCTCTCCATGCGGGATAAATACCAAATCCAATACCAATAACAGAGCAAACCACTAACCCAATCAGAGCCCAATCAAAAGGTATAACGGCTGGGATTTTGAACAAGAAAGAGACAATATTGCCACCTGATACACCCATAATAATGCCCACAATTCCTCCAAATTGACTCAAGAAAATAGCTTCCATAAGAAATTGTGTTAAAATATCATTTTTTGTTGCGCCTATTGCCTTGCGAATTCCAATCTCTTTTATCCTTTCGGTAACCGAGACCAACATAATGTTCATAATTCCAATTCCAGCAACAACCAAAGCAATTATGCTTACAAATAAGGCAAATAATTTTATCCCACTGGTAAAGCCTGAAAGTTGCTCTATCATCTCCGTATTTGTAACAATTTCAAAGTCATTATCCTCTTCAGGCCGGACTTTACGAATAGACCTCATTAAACCGATTACCTCATCTTTGGTTTTTTCATAAGTTAATTCCGATTGGGACTCAACATCGATACTCAATGTTGTCCATCTCTCTGAAAATCGCTTTAAATAAGTAGTGATTGGAATCGCAATGAAATTATCCTTGCTCTCTCCAAATAATTCTCCCTGCCTCTCAGTTAATCCAATGACCATATAATCAAGTCCTTTGACCTGTATTCTTTTGCCAAGTGGATCTTCAAAGGGAAATAATCGGTCAACTACGTCCATGCCAAGAATACATACATTTCTAATATGATGAATATCCTCATTGATAAAGTTTCTACCATCTGCAATATATGTATTATAACATCTTACAGTTCCCTCATCTCCACCTATAAGCCCAACACTATTTTTTACAGTTCTATCTCTATATTTAACATCTCTGACTGATGACTGTTCAGAAACACTCACCAAAATTGGTAATTGAGCCCTATTTTTCAATTTTTCATATTGGGTATAATCAATATTTTTTCTTTTTCTATACTTCCTATCATTAAATGATATACCAGGATATTTTTGGATGACAAAACTATTTGCCGCAAACACATTCAATCCTGATTCTACTGATGATTCCAATGTCCTGATTGCAGTCATCACACCAATTACAGAAAAAACTCCTATGCTAATACCCAGCAGTGTTAATGATGATCGAAGTTTGTTTTTCCGTATGGAATCGATTGCCATCCAAAAACTTTCTTTTAGTATGTTCTTTATATTTCTGGATTTCATTTTCTATTCATACCTAAGTGATTCAATAGGATCAAGTTTTGCCGCACGATAGGATGGAATGAGCCCAGAAACAATACCTACCATCATACTCATCAGCATAGCAGCAATTGATAATCCAAAAGGCAAGGTAGATGGGAAAAACATATTGATGAAGAAACTAATTACATAAGCCAGAAAAATTCCTATTGATCCCGCAAAAAGACATATTGTGACTGCCTCCATTAAAAATTGACCCATTATCATTCCACTAGTAGCACCAATAGCCTTTCTAACCCCAATCTCTCTGGTTCGTTCTTTTACAGAAACAAACATAATATTCATTATGCCTATTCCTCCAACAATCAGCGATAGGAGAGTAATAAATACTCCGGTACCACCAATCGCAATTTTTAGAGTATTATATTGTGCTTCAAATGCCTTTGTCTGATTGATTGCAAAATCATTTTTTTCATTTGGTCTAAGTCCTCTTATGTGACGCATTACAGAAATAATCTCATCAAGCCCCTCTTCTAATTTGTCAGGCGGAACCTTTACACTTAGTCTCATCCAACCTCTTCTTGAAAAAATTCTTTTGTATGCACCAAATGGTAGTATGGCCTGCTTGTCAACACTAAAAAGACCCAAAAACTTTCCTTGTTTCTCAAGGACTCCTATCACTCTGAATTTCATCTTATCAATTTTTATATATTTACCTATGGGGTCTTGATCGCCAAAAAAAGCCTCGCTTATACCGTCTCCTATTACAACAACTCTAGATCCAGAGCGATCTTCATTCCTTGTGAAAAATCTACCGTTTGCAATATCAGTACTAATGGTCGCCATGTATTCTTCATTGGTTCCAAATATCTCTGTCCGTGTTTCTTTATCCTCATATGACAATGAAGCTCCTCGCTGCATCACAGGTGCAACGGCCATAGCATAGTTTGATCTCTCTTTGATCTTCTCAACATATTCTGGCAACATCTTTGGTCGATTTCTTACCTCCCACCAATCCATATCACTAAACCATTCATAGCGGCTAACATATAGAATATCTTTACCTAGCCACGACATGCTACTTTCAAATGACCTATCAAGCCCCGATATAAGTGTTCCCATTAACGTAACAGATAAGATTCCAATGATAATTCCCAGGGCCGTTAAGATGGAACGTGTTTTATTGGCAAAAACTGCAGATAGAGAGATCTTGAAATTCTCTAACAAAAGTAAGATCATGAGGGCTTCAATTCTGCATCTTCAGTGATTTTACCATCAAATAAACGAATGACTCGATGGGCATGCTGTGCAATTTCATCCTCATGAGTTACAAGAATAATTGTATTCCCTCTCTTATGTAATTCATCAAGAATATTCATGATCTCATGTCCACTCTTGGAATCAAGATTCCCAGTTGGTTCATCGGCAAGTATGATAGATGGGTCATTTACCAATGCTCTTGCTATAGCAACTCGCTGTCTCTGCCCACCAGATAATTCATTGGGTCTATGGTGTGATCTGTCCGATAGACCAACACTCTCAAGCGCCTTAGATGCCATTTCAATTCGTTGACTCTTGCGAATGTTTGCATATACGAGTGGAATCTCAACATTGTGTTGTGCGGTAGCTTTTGGAAGCAGGTTGAAAGTTTGAAAAACAAAACCAATCTTTCGGTTCCTTATTGAAGCCAATTGAGAGTCATCCATTACCTGTACCATCTCACCCTCAAACTCATATAGCCCTGATGTTGGAGTGTCAAGACAACCAATCATATTCATCAAGGTTGATTTACCCGATCCTGAGGGCCCCATAATCGCTAAATACTCATTTTCTTGAATATCCAGATCAATTCCATCTAAAGCACGAACCTCTTCCCCGCCAACATTATATATCTTATAAATCTTTTTCAGAGAGATTAATGCCATGATTCAATCAATATTTAATAGTTCTATAAATTAGAAGTTTGAGGGTTCAACATTGATCGCACTATTCAGTTTTATCGATTGAATTATCATTTACTGATACAAGTGCACCATGATAGAGTTCTTTACTTAAAACACGATATCCACCAATTACAATCATCTCACCCAACTTTAATCCTGAATTAACTGAGTAATGATTCTCGCTTGATACTCCCACATCAACAGGCCTTACAATCGCAAACTTTTTATCATCTGGTGCCTTTTCTTCTCCAAAATCATTTTCTAAAATAAACACAACATCAATGGGTTTTACCTTGCTGAAGACCCGCTCTTCGTCATCCTTATTCTTCCACTTGTTCTCACTCTTTTTATGGTTAATTTTTTCAGCATAATTCTCTGGCCTAGAAGTAAGAGACTGTATGGGTATTGATATAACACCTGCAAGAGTTTCAGTAATGATATTTACAGTGCTACTCATCCCAGGTCTAATTTTATCAGGAACAGACACCATTCTAACCTTAACCTTGAAGTTTGTAACTTGATTTTGGACACCCATATTGGAGGACTTGGCGGTATGTGCAATCTCGCTAACTACCCCATAAAAAATCGTGTCAGGATAGGCATCAATTTCAATTTCAGAGGTGTCCCCAATTTCGATATTGACCACATCATTCTCATTTACATCAACCTCCACTTCCATTCTACTCAAATCTGCCACAGTCATCAAGACACCAGGATTAAACATACCCCCAACTGCCATCTCACCTTCTTCTTTGGTAATACTAGTAACAATACCATATTTTGGAGCCGTAAGACGTGTCTTTGATAATTCATCTTCCGCAGACAACAGGTTTGCATTTGCCTGTTCGGATTGGCTTAAGGCAATCTGATAGGATGCCTCAACTTGCTCAAGTTCCTGTTTTGAGATCAAGCTTTGTGAGAACAAAGATTTGGTTCTATCCATTTGAGATTGAACTTTTCGTAGGTTAGCCTCAGAAGATTTAACCTGTGAAAGAGCATTGTTATATCGAGGACGAATTTGTTTTTCATCAATACTTATCAAATGCTGACCAGGCTCAACAGTATCTCCCTCCATTACAGTGATTTGAGTTATCCATCCAGTAATCGTGGAAGTAATCTGAACCGCCTCTTCAGGTTGTATCTTTCCACTTGCGTTTACTTTATGAACAATGTCTCTTGATTGGATTAACTCAACTTCCACCCTTAGTGCTTCTTCATCTCCAGAACCTGAAACAAAATACCCAACTGTAATTATAAAAAGGGTTAATAAAGGTATCCAAACTTTTTTCTTTTTTAGTATGTTTAACATCTTATTTTTCTTTTGGTTTATATTCAATATCCAGGGTTCCAAGCACTGCTTTTAGACTTGCTTCTTGTACTCTAGCATCATGAATAACATTAATTAAATTAGAGTTTGAGCGAATTAGGGAGACCTGAGCATCCAGAACTTCAAGAATAGTAGCAGAGCCCAAACTATACCTTTCTCTCACAAGTTTTAAATCTTCTTCCGCAGATGCAACCACTGACTGATTTAGTGGTATAATTTCAGCATAATTGCTAAGAGTCTCACGAATTAGCTCTGCCTGAACTCGAAGATCATTTAAAAGTACGGTATAGGAATATTCAGCCTGTTGCTTTGACAATATTGCTTGCTGCTGCTGAATGGATAGAGAGTTACCAACATAGATTGGCACAGCCAGAGATAAATTCAAACCAAGACTCCAATCATCATTAAATGCCTTTAACAATTCACTAGTTGTTTGACCATTGGCAGAATAATTCATGGATGTATTCAAAGAAGGCATCCTCAGCCCTTTGGTCATTTGATATGACAAATCACCTAGGTCAATTTGTGATTTCGAGATCAATAGATTAGGGTTACTATTTTTTAAAATTTTCAACAACTCTCCGCTTGAAGGTATTTTTGACGCCTCCCATTCTTTTTCTATTGCAACAATACTCTGACCAAAATCCTGTAATCCCATATCATTAAATAATATTCTTCTTGAATTTTGAAGGCTTGTTTTTTTATTAAGCATATCAACACGAGCTTGTCCTTGGGCAACCTGAGCCTTTAAAAGATCGGTTCTCTTTACTACACCAAGATCGAACTGTTTTTTAACAAGCGATACTTGCTGAGTTGACATTTCTAAGTTTTTTTCTGAAACATTCAAAAGCTTCTGAGCCTGAAGCAACCCATAATATGAACGTATCACTTTCTGAATGACCTGTGTCTTGATTGACCTTTGATTTAATTTAGAGATATCAAGGTTTGTCTTTGCCTGTCTGATCTGATTCCAAGAGCGACCACCATCATAAAGCGTTTGGTTGAGAGAAATACCCGCTGAATAAGTTTCAAAATAATTTGTAGTATCAAATTTTAATTCTTCTAAATCAAAATTCACTTGTTCTGGGAAATAGTTGACCCCACCACCTCCACTCGCTTGAATGGAAGGCAAAATTCTACTATATGAGGCCTTCAATCCTTTGGATGCTGAAATAACTCCAATGTCTGCAGACAAGACCGTCTTCTTCCCATCTATTGCTGTTTGAATGCAATCATCAAGTGTATAGCCTTGTGCATTTAAAACAGTTTGAAATAAAAATATATAATTAAAAAGAGATTTGATCTTCATCTTATGGGGTGAAAATTTAAACTTTTAGGAAACGAAGTTCATTAATGAATAGATAATTAATTTATATCTTAAGTTGAATGTTTCATTCTAAATAATTGTCTTTTATCTTAATCAAATAGTCCAAAGCCTCACTATGCGTATTATCGATCAAGCCTTCAAGTATTGCTTCTTCAATTGCCTTTTTTATTACCCCAACTTTTCGTCCTTCACTCAATTCACAAATGGCCATGATTTCGCCTCCTCGAACAGGGGACTGAAAGGCTACCATTTCATCTTTCTCGGTAACATTAGACATTTTTTCTTCTACCTTCTCAAAGTTTTTAAGGTATTGCTTCACTCTCTTGGGGTTTTTTGTGGTAATGTCTGCCCTGCACAAGGTCATTAGATCTTTAAGATCTTTGCCAGCTGCAACCATTAGTCGCCTAACAGCTGAGTCTGTAACTACATCTTTTACCAATGCTATTGGACGAAGGTGCAATAAGGTTAACTTTTTTAGGTAATGCTTCAAATCATTTGATAACTTCATTCTTTTTGCTACTGTGTCTATCATTTTTTCACCGATTGCATCATGCCCATGAAATGTATAACCTTTTTTATTGTCTACTCTCCTTGTAATTGGCTTGGCAATATCATGAACAAGAGCAGCAAACCTAAGCTCCATCTTATCTGATAATTTTGCTGAATTATCTACCACCTGGAGTGTGTGAGCAAAGATATCTTTGTGGTGCCACTCAGCAGTTTGGTCCATGCCATACATAACATGAATCTCTGGGAAGACTGTCTCCATGAGTCCTGTTTTTTGAAGAATTACTAGACCAATGGATGGTTTATCAGTTTTTAAGATCTTAATGAATTCGTCTCTGATCCTCTCGCTAGAAACAATATCTAATCTTGATATTTGCTGTTTAATTGATCTACGACAACTCTCATCAAGCTTAAAACCTAACTTAGAGGAAAAATATGCAGCTCTCATCATTCTTAAAGGATCCTCAGAAAAAGTTTCATTTGGATCCAAGGGTGTTTTTATGATTTTCTTATGAATATCTGATATCCCGCCATATGGATCTGTTAAATCTCCAAAATGAGTCGGGATAATATTCATTGCCATTGCATTGATAGTAAAATCTCTTCTTAGAAGGTCACCCTCAAGGTCTGTATAGATTATTTCAGATGGTTTCCTAGAATTACCCTGATAAGTCTCTTTTCTTGCAGTTGCGACTTCTATTTGTATATCATTCCCAGGAATAAGTGCTGTCCCAAACTTTTTAAAAGGGACTACTTTTTTCCGACCTAATTCATCAGCTAGAATTTCTGCAAATGGAATCCCCTCACCTACAGTCATTAAATCTATATCATTAATTGGTTTCTCCATCAAAAGGTCTCTAACAAATCCCCCTACTACGTAGATCTCAATCTTTTCTTTTTCACCAAGGGACCCTGCTATCTCTAAAATAGATCGGACCGAATCATATTTTGATGAATTCAATATATGTTGGATATTTTCCATGCTATAAATTACCTTGATACACCCACTACAAACACCTTGTAGATAAAAGGCTTTTTTATCAATTTCTAGTTGTGGCCAATAGAACCATATCCCCCGTTTATATAGTTTTACTATGTCTAAATGTCGCTATTGCACAATTCGCTTCAGTTGATGTTACTCTTGATGATCGATTACTGAGGAGCAACGAGCGACAAGAAATCGTTAATCTAAATAGCGACATCAAAAGATTCTTTATGAATACTACTTGGGATGATAACTATAGTGACCTGTCGATTTCATTGTATGTCCAAATCATTTTTGAGGGAGTTACAGAAAAAGGAAATGAGTCGATCTATAATTGCCAGGCTCTTTTTTCTAATGGTGGAGACTTGAGATATTTTGACAAAAGCGTACAATTTTATTATAATTCTGGTAGCAGTCTTTACTATGACCCAGTCCTATTTGAACCATTGACAGGATTTCTAGCTTATTATGCCAATCTCATTTTAGCGGGAGAAATAGATACGTATGAATTCAATGGTGGGAATAATGCTCTTGAAATGTCAAGAGACATTGCACTTAGGGGCTCTTCTTCTGAGTATAAAAAAGGATGGGGATCAAGAACAACCCTTGTAGATAATCTAAGTAGAAATAATGGACTCAGAAAAACACGATTATCTTGGTATATCGCAATGGACCTTTTTAAAGATGGTCAGATGGAATTGGTATTGGAAGAAATGAATACGATGTTAGATGGATTAGAACAATCATACAGGGATATTGGTAGAGATAATCACACACAATATTTCTTAAAAATTCATTCTGAAGAAATTGCCCGTATCTTGTCGATGTTAGGTCAAATAGAATTACTCAAAGATATGAAAGAATTAGATCCAGATCGACGTCAAGTATATCAATCTGCTTTAGAGACCATTTCAAAATAAGTTTTTTTACCACTGAGATAGTGTAATACTACAATCGGTTTGTTGAAAAGTTTTTTTAATATGTGACTATCTTTGAATTTTCTAAGTTTTTTAAAACGTTTTCGCCTAACCATTATGGTAAATGGATGAAAAACGACCCATGATAATGACCTGATAATTCCTGAAGCATGATTCATATCAAATTTCACAATTGCATACACTAAAGCAATTAACTCTAGCATTATCCTTATCGTCCCAATATAAAATGCATTTGGCAAGGAATAATTTGAGAATAGCATGAGCAAACTGTTTCTGTGATTTAAATAGTATTTCCTGTGACTATGCATTGGCAAGGAAACGGCATTCTTATGAAAAATAATTGAACTTGGCTCTACCCATATTTGATATCCCATTGCCTGGAGACGCCAGCAGAGGTCAATTTCCTCCATATGGGCAAAGAACACCTTGTCAAATTCTCCAGCCTCAGTAAATAGATTCTTTCTTACTAAGATCGAAGTACCAGACGCCCAAAAACATTGCTCAGCAGTATCATATTGGCCTTTATCCTTTTCCTGTTCTAAAAATAAACGTCCTCGTGCAAATGGATAACAAAACATATCCATATGGCCTCCAGAACCACCTGCATAATCAAAAATATTTTTATCATAATAGTTTAAAATCTTTGGTTGCACTGCGGCAATCTCATCATTTTTCTCAATACATCTAATCAAATGCCCTAACCAATCAGGATCTTGAACTGTGTCATTATTTAAAAAAAGAAGGAACTTCCCATTTGCGATTTCTGCACCTTTATTGCAGCCACCAGCATATCCATAGTTTTGATCGTTCTCTAATAATCTAACCTTTGGATAATTATCTTTTATCCACTTTTGACTACCATCGGTTGAGGCATTATCAGAGACTATGATCTCAAAAGAATCAAAGTTAGTATGGCTCAATGACTCCAAGCACTCTGATATTGTTTCAATCCCATTCCAATGAGGAATGATTATTGAAACTTTATATGACTCTACGGTCATCCAGAACTAAGAATGTTATCCGCCGGAGCGAACCTCATCCAATATTTTTTTTGCATTCCCATCTGTTGGATTTCTATTTACCCAATCAGATAGTATGATTTCTGCATCTTCCAATCTATTGGTCTCTCTATAAATAAACACGAGGGATGAGATGATCTCAGGATAGGTCTTCTCCCATTGAGCCCATTTCCCTTTTTTCATTGTCTTTCTATTAAACCCCTGGACCCTTACCATTGACTCCATTTGTAAAAAATCAGTCCTCATATCCTCTAGTATGTCTATTGCCTTTTCAGTATCATCCAGCTCTCTATAAAATGTATTGGCATAATCTACGCGGTTAAGTGGTTTGCCACCTTCTCGGTCTAAAAGAGTCTGCATAATGCGCCTCATGGGCTCAGTCTCGCCGAGATCACCATATATTCTGGCTACTTGGTAGTGCAGATCTTCAGATATTATTGGAATGGTGTTCTCTGGTATCTTCTCACCCATTTTATGTAGTGTTCTGATTATCTTATCTTTTAATTCAGCAAGTTTTTCATCAGGGAATTTCTTCTTTTTTAACTGATTTTGATAATCAACGTAATATGTAAAGGCCAGTTGGACATAAGCACTTCTATAGTTCTGAAGTAATCGCTTGGTCTGTTTATTGAAGTAAATTTTATCATTCCCAAGATTTCGATACATATATCCTGGCTGATAATCCTTAGACCATCCTTGCGACCTATCTGCATCACCATCATTAAGATCTATCTGTCCTCGACTAGATTCAGAGGGGTTGACCATACTATCATAAAAATTGTCATGATTAAAATTTGTTGACCATTCTTTTGTCCCAATATCTGTCATCAAATTTTCGTACATCCTATCCGTATCAACCGGAGAGGTCCTGTGACTTTTCAATTGAAAGGTAAGACCCTGCATATCAAGAAAATTATCAAGCCCTATACGATTTTGCTGAGAAACTGTCACTGCAAAATATATTGGGACTCTCCAAGCGGCATCATTAATGATCCTCATTATCATCATATCTTGAACCCTTAATGCTTGACCTTGATATGTCGGTCTCATTTCCCATTCGATGTATCCCTTTTTATTTTCTGGATCGTCATAAACAGGAACCCTCACTTTTTGCTTCTCCCATCTTTGGAGACTAGAAGTCAGTTGATCTATCTTCCTATCGCTTAGGGTAATGAATTGCGTTTCTTTGGGACGCTTATCCCTCCACTGCTTTATATACCAAGGAGTATTTAAAAGACTCAGATTTACTACCGCTACATCTGTCCTTAGGTTTTCAACTTCTTGCAGATACCATAGTGGGAATGTGTCATTATCACCATTGGTAAAGATAATACCATTTGGTTCACAAGATTGAAGGATGTTATAACTATAATCCCATGCAACAAAATTACCAGAGCGATCATGAGAATGATAATTTGCCTTGGCCATGACAGTAGGTACAAGAACAACCTGCATTATTAAAGCAAATACTATTAATCTTTTACTAAGATCTGAATCTTTAACATATTTGGATATCCATTCACTAATGGCCGCCGTTCCAACTCCTATCCATACCGAAAATGCAAAAAAGCTCCCCACATATGAATAGTCTCTTTCTCTTGGCTGGGGATCATCTTGATTAAGATAAATGATTATAGCATATCCAGTCATGATAAATAATGACATAATGGAAAAGGCCATTCTTTCATCTCGATAGGCATGATAGAACATGCCAATAACACCTAGTATAAATGCGAGTGGTAGACCAAATTGTGTAAGATCAATACCATCTTCATTATTTCGTGCACCCATCCTAATGACACCAGGATCGCTTGCAGGCCCTCTACCTGCAAACTGCCATAGAAAATAACGATTATACATTTTTCTTATTTGGTAATCCCAAAAATAGTCCCATTGCTTTGATGATTCATGCCTGCTATATGATCTTTTTTGAGATGAAGAAAATGATCTACCAGGGCCCTCTGGGTAGCCAACTACCTCATGGATAGGCGGAATCCCATTGAATCGTCTAGGTAATGTTGAGACCTCACCATACTGCTCACGCTCAAGATAAGATATGAATGCCTCAACTGTCTCAGGATCATTTTCATCTATCCCTGGATTTTGATTAGACCGTACAAATATCAATGCATAGGTAGAATATCCTATAAGGACAAGTACCATTGAGGTCAAAGCAACAGACACGAGTTTCCTCTGATTGGAGATTGCCCATACCATTGCACCAAAAATTGCAATAATTAACAACCCTGTTGAAAAAATACCTATTGCATCTGCTATCTTGGGCATACCCTTGATAATAACATTGTGAATAATGAAAAAGACAACAGCGGTTATTGCCATGGTAATTCCAAATGTTACCCATTCAAACTTGTACTTTCTAAAATATATGACAAGGGCAACAAAAGGAAGTGTAAGCAGGTTTAATAGGTGTAACCCAGTCGCTAAACCAATCATATAAGCAATGATCAAAATATATCGCTCATGCCCTTTCTCATCTGCTTTTTCACTCCACAACAAAATAAGCCACACAACGATTGCAGTAAAAAAAGTACTAAATGAATATACTTCTGCCTCTACAGCATTGAACCAATGACTATCTGTGAAAGCAAAGGTAAGTGAACCCACAACCCCAGCGCCAAAAGAAATTAATGCATCTTGTTTTGATTCTATTTTTCCTCGCCAATGGTTCACGACCTGTACAATTATAAGATAAAGAAAGAATACAGCAAACGCACTTGATAATGGAGATAGAAGATTGACCCTAAATGCTATGTCCTCACTAAATGGAAGCATTGATGCTATTCTACCTAATAGTAGAAATAGCGGACTCCCAGGTGGATGAGGGACACCTAAAGTATATGCGACAGCAATGAATTCTCCACAGTCCCAGTAAGAAACTGATGGAGCCATTGTATCGTAATAAACCAAAAATGATAAGACAAGAATAAAAAGAGCAATCAGGCGATTAGTCCGAACATAATCAGGATGAATCATTATTTTTCCTCCAGCGAGCCATTTGAAGCATCCTCACTCGTTTTTTTATCAAAGTCCAGGGCGGGCTTCTTTCTTATGAGCTCCATTCTTAATTCACTAACCGTATTAATCAACATTTGTTCCTCATATTCTGACATGTTCCCACTAGCTTTTGACTGTAGCATATCCAAAAGATCTATATAATAGGACGCTTGCTCCAGATTTATATCTTTTTTGTTTGTCATTGGGTTTTCCATTTCGCCAAGTGAAACCATTGCACTAGTCTTGAAAGTGCTTACAAGATATAAGAATAAACGTTCTTCTTTTTTTAGGCTTTCATTAGCCATTCATGCTCCAATAACATTATTTTTTATGAATTTTAAGTCGAGGAATTTAATTCGTACTTAAACGATACAAAATATTTCATCTTGATAGTTTTATGGTATCTAAATATTGATCATAGTCACTTATGAACCATTCCCTCAACCTCTTATTAGAATCATTGGTCAGGTTTTGATCTTGCACAATCAAATCAAATGCCGATGATCTAGCCTGCCTTAATAAAGAACCATCTTGTACCATATCGGCAATTTTAAATTGAAAAAAACCTGACTGCCTCAAACCAAAGAATTCTCCAGGCCCTCGTAATTTCAAATCTTCATCGGCTATGATAAATCCATCGTTTGTCTTTTCCATTACCGAAAGCCTATTCTTTGAGGTATCAGTAATGTTTCTTCTAACTAGGATACAGTAACTCTTATTGATTCCCCTGCCTACACGTCCTCTTAATTGATGAAGCTGTGTAAGCCCAAATCTCTCTGCATGCTCAACCAACATTACCGTTGCATTTGGTATGTCTATCCCAACCTCTATAACCGTAGTAGATACTAATATATTAATTTTATTATTCTCAAAATTCTTGATTATGTCATCTTTCTCTTCTGCCTTCATTTTACCATGAACTAGACCTACATTTAAATTTGAGAATTGAATTTTTGATAATTCGTCATATGCCTCAACCGCAGCAGAAAGGTCTAACTTCTCTGATTCCTCGACTAAAGGATATACAACTATACACTGCCTCCCTTTAGAAACTTCATCTCTCATGAATTTATAGACCTTGTTCAATCTTTGTGGATCAACAATCTTGGTTATGATTGGAATACGATTTAATGGTAATTCATCTATTATGGAAATATCCATATCTCCGTGATATGTGATCGCGAGAGTTCTAGGTATTGGTGTCGCTGTCATTGCCATTGAATGCGGATTATCTCCTTTTTCCAATAATGATGAACGTTGGTTTACGCCAAACCTATGCTGCTCATCAATAATGACCAATCCAAGCTCGTGGAAGGCAACATCATTTTGTATCAATGCATGTGTCCCAACTACAATAGATATTTTCCCCATTTTCAAACCGGATATTACTTTGTCCCTATCACTTTTTCGCATTTTACCAATTAATAATGCGCAAGTGATATTTACTTTATTCAATTGTTCTTTAAAGGTATGAAAGTGCTGTCGTGCAAGAATCTCGGTCGGGGCCATTATTGCTACCTGAACATTATTCCCAACAGCTATCGATGAAATAAGAATTGCAACTATGGTCTTTCCACATCCTACGTCTCCCTGGACCAAACGATTCATGGGATAATCATTTTTCATATCAAGGTGCACATCTTGAATGACTTTCTTTTGTGCTTTGGTAAGCTCAAAATCAAGTGTCTCTGATATAGGTCTAAAATAGGGGCCGACATCTATAAGTCTCTTTGAACTAAGCGCCAAAGTAGTATTTTTTCTTAATGCTAAAAGCATCTGTAAAAAAAAGTGCTCATCAAACTTTAATCTTTTGGTAGCTGACCTGAGTTCGGTTAGATTATTAGAAAAATGAATGTTTCGCAATGCTTTATCCAAAGAAATAAGATCATTTTCTCTTAAAATAGACTCAGGCATTATTTCAGGTATGGTTTTCAATTCAGATAAGATGTTCTTTAGTATTTTCCTAATACTTCTCTGGTTCAGACCTGCAGTTCTTAGGTCTTGTGTCAATGGATAAACCGGAATTACTGCACCTGTTTGTATCGGGTCTTCATCATCCATTAATCTTTCAAATTCCGGATGAGTGATAGAAAAACCATTGTACCACTCAACTTTGCCATTGATTGCGATCTTATCACCCACCTTGAATTGATTCTTAACATATCGAACACCATTGAACCAATTCAATGTCAATAGTCCCGTACCATCAGAAACTATGACCTGAAACATTTTCCCACGACGTATCCTTTTTTCACCAAAGGTCTCAACCTGGGCAATTAATGTTACATTATTACCTTTTTTAAGGTCACTTATCGAACTAAGAATTGTCCGATCGAGGTAGCGTCTTGGAAAGTAATAGAGTATATCTTTAATGCATTGTATACCAAATTCATTAAAGATCTGCGTTCTTTGGGAACCAACTCCCTTGATCTTGGAGATGGAATCAATAAGGTCCAATGATTAACCCGCTAGAAAACTATTTCCACTCTTTACGATATGTATAGTAAACACTTTTTGTCTCACCTGCATTTAAGGATAGTGGAAAATGAACGGTAGAGGCATCTTTTTTCTGATAATTCAAGGATTCATCCTTGATAATCCAATCCCCATTGATATGCTCAATTAGTAGGATATCGACCTCTTCATTTCGTGCATTTGAAACTTTGATCTCTATTACAGCTTCCTCACTCTTGCGTTGACGATCATAATTTAAAACTTTACGATTACCAGTAACATCAAATGCTCGCCCAGAGGTCAAAGTAGTTGATTGGCCTTTTGGAACCTGCCCCATATTATCTGCACCTATGTATTCTAGCGTACTCGACTTCTTATATGAATACATCTCCACTTTCCCACCAGGAAGAGAGATTCCAAGACCATTTGACTCTGTATTCTCCATAGTCAATTGGACCTCTAGTGGTTCTTCTTTTTGACGACGCTCGGTGTTCTCAAATACATATTTTTTTTCATATCCAACATCTAATGGCCCATACATTCTGACAGTAATATTTTCTTTTGCACCAAGATCATGAGTTTCATTTAATGAATAGATATGATAATCACCTAATTCATCTTTTGCCATCCTAGGCATAGTATTATCATTTGCAGGCATTGATAGAGCTCGACTCATTCGCTCTGGCCTTGGAGGCTCTTTGGTCCTTGCTTTATTTAGATTACCCTCAACTAATTGCAAGGAAGCATTCCTAAAGCCCATATTGGAACTATTGGATATGACTGCCTCGGCAATTAATGTGCCTTTTTCCTCATTGATCATTTTTAACCTATAAACGGTATTCCATGAAAAATTATTTGTCTTATAAACCAATTCACCTTCAACATCTTTGTTTGATTTTGATTTTAAATCCCATGATAGATAAGGGTGAAAAAATGGTTCAATAAGATCTTTTTTCTTATTCCCAATAAACTCTAATTCATTTCTATTAAATGTAATGACACCAGATTGGTGAGATATGGTAACTGCACTAGAGTTTATTTCAAGCAAAGTACCTTTCACTAGTTTCCCTTCCTTGGGCTTGACCTGAATTTGCTTTCCCCTAAGCGAGTTAAAGTAATTCACCCCAGAGAATACATTATCATTGAACCGTTGTGACAATATATCAGCTCCATCAAGATTAAGAAAAGGGGTATCTCTATGAATGCCATCAGGAAGACCACTCCAAGTAACATAACTATTACCTGATGGAATTGACCAGGCAACTGGCTGTTTAATTAAAGCTGTCCCATCCTTGTAGATGGTTAGGGTAGCATCTGATGACTTAGCAAATAATAGCCAACTAGCTAATAATAAATATAGAACCTGTTTCATTCAAGCATGTCCAAGTTTGATGTTATTTTTTCTAATTCCTCATTTAATTTATTGAGGTTCGATTTTTCTTTATTGATTACTATATCAGGCGCTCTTTCAAGAAAGTTTTCATTAGCTAATTTTGAATTTATTCCATTTAGTAATCGCTCAATTTCTGATATGCGCTTCTTCATCCTTCTTTTTTCTTCATCTAAATCTACTACTCCTTGTAATGGAATGTATACTTCCATGCCAACGCAAACGGCTGTGGCGGATTGCATTGGTTTTTCAATCTTGACTCCTGTTGTCATATTCTCAACTCTACAAAGTGACCCTATGAGATCTTGATGATTATTTAAGAATCGTGTTTGTTCATCCGTGCAGCGCACAACTAAATCTATATTTTTCCCATGAGGGACATTCATCCTACTACGAATTGACCTAATGGAGGTGATTAACTCTTTGAGAATATCCATATCTTCTTTAGCGTGAGGGTCACTCAAATCTTCTTCGAAGATCCAAGTGGAAATAATCAAATCCGAAGACCCTTTTACACTAAAATGATGCCATAGTTCTTCAGTAATGAAAGGAGCAAACGGGTGTAAGAGGGTGAGCACTGTTCGTATGCATTTAAGAGAAACAGACCTTACCGTATTCGATTGAAACTCGTCTTCACCATAAAATCTTATTTTTGCAATTTCTAGATACCAGTCACAAAAATCATTCCAAGTAAATTCGTATAATACTTTTGCTGCCTCATTAAAGTGGAAACGGTCCATTTGTGAATTATAATCATTCACCATATTTGTTAGTCTATCAAGAATCCATTTATCAGATAGATTAAAATCAAGATTTTGAAATTCTGTATCTTCATTGACATCCATATCAATATTCATCTCAATAAACCTGCAGGCATTCCAGAGCTTGTTCATAAAATTTCTACCAATCTCAAGTCTGTCCTTTGAAAAAAGGACATCAAGACCTTGAGGTGCCATAAGCATGATTCCAAATCTGACAGCATCAGTACCAAATTCCTTGAATAATTCAATTGGGTCAGGAGAATTGCCAAGTGACTTGCTTAGTTTTTTCCCAGTTTCATCTCTTAGTATGGATGTGAAGTAAACATCTTTGAAGGGTATCTCATCCATAAATTCACAACCTGTAATAATCATCCTCGCTACCCAGAAAAAAATAATATCTGGCCCTGTTACAAGAGTATCAGTTGGGTAGAATTTTTTCAGTTCCTCACTTTGACTGGGCCAGGAATGGACTCCCATAGGCCAAAGCCAAGAACTTGCCCATGTATCTAGAACATCTTTATCTCGCGTCCAATTATTAGGATCCGAGGGGCCCTCAACAGATACATGGATTCTATCTTTGTCATCATTGTGGTACCATACTGGTATCTGATGTCCCCACCACAATTGCCTGCTAATACACCAGTCCTTTATGTTGCCCATCCAATGATCGTAGGTCTTTGTCCAATGTTGAGGATGAAAAGAAATCCGTCCATCCTTTACAGCATCGATCGCAGGAATTGCAAGATCGGTCATTTTCATGAACCACTGCTCGGACATATAGAATTCAATGGGCACATGGCCTCTCTCAGAATATCCTATCTGGTTTACATGATCTTCTATTTGATCTAGCAAACCTTTAGAGTCAATGTCTGACACGACCTGTTTTCTAGCCTCCTCTCGAGATAAGCCTTGATATTCTTTTGGAACATTCCCATTGAGTGATGCATCATCGTTCATTATGTTTATGAATTCAAGGTTATGTCGCTCTGCCATTGCAAAATCATTAGGGTCATGTGCTGGTGTAACCTTCACACAACCAGTCCCGAATTCCGGATCAACAAATTCATCTGCAATGATTGGGATCTGCCTTCCTACTAGCGGCAATGTAATTGTAGTCCCAATAAGATCATTATATCGTTCATCATCTGGATGAATCGCTACAGCAGTATCACCAAGCATGGTCTCAGGTCGAGTGGTGGCTACAACAACAAATCTATCAGAGTTTGTTATTGGATACCGAAAATACCATAGTGAACCTTCTTTCTCTTGATGAATGACCTCCTCATCACTGATGGCAGATTTAGACACTGGGCACCAATTGACAAGTCGATGTCCCTTATATATGAGTCCTTTATCGTATAATTTGACAAAGGAACTTAAAACAGAATTTGTATAACCATCATCCATGGTAAATCGTTCTTTATCCCAATCGCAAGAACATCCAAGCTTTTTTAGTTGATTGATGATTATACCACCATATTTCTCTTTCCATTCCCAAGCATGTTCTAAGAACTGTTCGCGAGTAAGGTCATCTTTATTGATTCCCTGCTCTTCGAGCATGGCCACAACCTTTGATTCCGTGGCAATGGATGCATGGTCAGTCCCAGGTATCCAACAAGCTTCCTTTCCCTCCATTCGAGCCTTACGAATTAAAATATCTTGTATTGTATTGTTCAACACATGGCCAACCGTGAGCATACCTGTTACATTTGGAGGCGGGATTACAATCGTGTATGGGTCTTTTTCTGATTCAGGATCAGCAGAAAAATAATCTTTTGAGATCCAGTGTTCGTACCACTTATCTTCAATTGAAGATGGATCATATGTTTTTTCTAGTTTTGGAGATGGCATGAGTCAGTTCAAAATAAATGATTAAATTTGTTTAATATGTATCTTATGATTTTACTACAATTACCATACTCTTACATTGGAAACATAACGGTTGATCAAAAGATAATTATAGCCTTAACACTTTTTACATAGATGGTAAAATCAAGTCCACTGTCAAGCAAGGCCTCGCATGGATGATAATATTATTTACATTTTTGTAATTGTTTTCGGGGTGGTGGCCTTTTTCGCACACATACCATTAGGCATCGCTACATTAGCCTTTTGGATGAAGTCACAAATGAATAGATCAGATGTGAAACGATTTGAACGATTGAATAAAATCTCGGCTGACCTGGATATTAAAAACTTTACTTTCCCACCTCAAAAAAAGTTAAACTATTTTTCTTGGCTTATATATGAAAAACGGGTTGAAGACCATTACATTCCTTTTAAAAATCTAATTAGATCGATGAATGGCAATAAGGAATTAGAAAAAAAAACTGATTCTATCCCCAGATACTTCTACGGATTTTTGTTTAATGTTAAACACCCCCGGATAGATGATGTCCTTGCTTCAGATGATAATGCAGATCCTTATATAATGATATCAAGAGATAGGGTCAAGGTTGGGAAAAACAGTTATGAAGATTACAGGACCATATATTATAGATCCACTCAATTAGATCTTCCTCAATGCAGTGTAGAAGAGTCAATAAAGTTTCTAGATAAAATAGCACCGGACCCCGATGACATCAACTTCATCTCTGACAACATCTTTTCCAAAGAGTTTGACCTTAAAGGCGAGGAAGAGCCAAGGATAAGAGTATTGATGAATGAAGAGATTCGTAGTATCATAGTCAATAATAAAAATTGGATTTGGAAATTTGATGGTGATCAAATACTGATCAAGTATCTAATTAATGAAAGGTTGACCGATTCCATGAGCGATATAAAGCCATCACTGGTAGAACTTGCAAAAATTCACAAAGCAATAAAAAAAATAGATATGGATATCCTACCCAGCCCTGAAGAAATAGATATTGACAAGCCTATAGAGATCATCGATAACAAACTTTATATTAAACGCATGACCATTTTCGGAAGCACAATAGGCTGTGGAATGATTGCTATGATTTTTGGAATTGGTATTTTTGGCGAATTCTTGATTAGAATGCAATTTGATATATTCTTAACCGCATTATTTTTCACTCTACCAGGAATTTTTGCCTTTCGATTTGGATATTTAGAATGGAAGAGAAATAAAAAATTAAAATCAGAGGGAAAGGTTACAAGCAATTCAAATGATTAGAGCACTAGTGAATGGCTTATGGGAAACATTCGAAGATGCCCGACTTCAACCAGGTACAGATAGCTTCGATTTTGAAACGGGCCTATATGAAACCTTAAGGACGAAAGATAATCAACCAATACTACTTGATTCTCACTTAGATCGACTATTGGATACTGCTGAATCAATAAACCTTAAACCTTGTTTCCAGAGAAATCAAATTGAATCAATGATTTCTAAAGTGATAAAAAATCTATCTAACAAAGACCAGAGAGTGCGAATTTTATTGGTCCCTGAAAAAATCATCATATACTCAACACCACTTGAACTTGACTATGGAATATATGATGGAGTATCAGTAATTACTCTTCAAGGAAAAAGAGATGAACCTCATATAAAAACAACAAACCGCCATCTTTGTTTAAATGCGTATCAAGCTGCTCAACAACAAAATTGTTTTGATTCTATTCTTCTAGATGAAAGTGAGACAGTGCTTGAAGGAAGTAGGAGCAATATTTTTTGGGTAAAAGATAATTGTCTATTCACAAGAGAAACCGGTGTCCTTCCAGGAATCACAAGACAAACAGTCTTGTTGAATTCACCCTTCCCTGTTAGATATGGTAAGTTAAAGCTACTTGATTTTGGTTGGTTGAGTGAGGTATTCTTGACCAATAGTGGTTCAGGTATAATTCCAGTGATCAAGGTAAATAATTCTCCTATTGGCAATGGTAGACCAGGACCAATCACAAGAAAACTATTATCACTATATGACAATTGGATATTTAACAGGTCCTAAAACATCAATATAGATGAGACTATCAATCTAAATAAAATATCAGTGACCTAAGTGTCTGTTCTCTTTAACAATATTAAATAAGAAAATGATTGAAAAATTCTTTCAAACGATTATCAATAAACCAAAGCCAACTTTGTATGGTATTTTGGGATTTACAATATTTTGGACACTATTCATTCCCAACCTAACAATAGATTTTTCTATTGAACATTTATTTTCAGAAAATGATCCTGCAGTAGAGAGATACTTTTCATTTAGAGACTCTTTTGGACGCGAAGATAATGTTATTACCATCATCTACGAACCCCGCGATGCTCTTAGAAAAGAACTTTACAAAGAATTAGAGGAACTCTCCTATCAAATTGAAGAGATTGATGGAGTCGAAAGCCTAGCATCAATATTCAGTCTCAGTGACATAGATACGCGAGCATGGTTAGGAGATCTCTATAATGACGATATGGAATGGAATAGAGACACAATACTACAAAAATTGAAATACATACAATCTGATCCTTCCCTTGGGTCTCGTGTCTTATCAAAAGACCTGAGGTTTGGTGCTTTCATGCTTACCCTATCTGATATCTCAAATAACCATGAAGACCGGAGTAATATCTTAGAATTAATTAAAAAACTTACTCTAGAAACCTCGCCAACCTGGACATTTTCAGGAGTATCAGTCTTAAGAACAGAGTATGTGGGCTACATGCTTAGGGATAATTTTGTTTTTTTGCCTCCAATTGCAATAATTCTTGTGTCTTTGTTAGCTTATGTTTTTCGCAATTGGGTATTTATCGTATTCCCACTACTCACAGTTTTGACTACAGTAATATGGCTGCTTGGAATAATGGGTCTATTTGGCCTAGAAATAAATATTATGACATACATAGTACCGACCCTTTTATTTATAATTGGAATCAGCGATGCGATACATATACAAGCCCGATTTAGGGAGAACCTTTCCAAGGATTCTTCTAACCCGGAAGGTACAATGCTGCTGACCATGGTTCAAATGTCCAAGGTCATCTTCCTTACTAGCGCCACTACTTCCATAGGATTTATCGCATTGATGACAACATCCATAAGTATCGTTCAAGAATTTGGGATGGAAATCGCAATGGGGGTAATGATAGCTTGGCTAATATCTATAGTTCTTGTCCCATCTGGAATCATGATGTTTGAAGCATTTGAAAAAAAAGAGGACCATACATATTCTCCTATTTTAAATTGGCTTTCAAACTTGATTCCAAGACATCCTTGGGCTTTCATAATTATTCCTCTTATAGTATCATTTACAGCTATCTACAAAATCAAGGACCTTTCTACAGACGCATCTTTGATGGATGACCTAAGACCACAGAATAAGCTATACCAAGACTTGAAAATGACAGAAAAATATTTTGGTGGAGTCCTACCTTTTGAGGTATTGCTAAGACTGGATAAAGAAAATCAAGAATCAAAAAAAACTGTTCTTGATGCTGAGGTCTTGTTCTATTTACAAAATGTCGAAGACCTACTAAAAAAAGAACTCAAGAATAGTAGGTTCTTTTCCTTATCAACATTTTTGGAATCCATAAAACGTATCCGCGGAGATTCTGATTCCGTTCTTTATAGTAGCGCAACCATAGAGCAGATCTTGAATGCTAGAGAAAAAGGTCAACCAAAATTAATAGACCAGAAACAGAGCACACTAAGAATAACTGGCTTAATTGAGAATAAAACCTCTTCTGAAATGGAAAAGATATATGTCAAGCTAGATTCACTTTCAAAATCTTTCCCTTCATACCTATCAATCGAGTGTACTGGGACAACAGTTGTCGCTTTAAGAACCAATGACTATTTGGTACAGTCGCTTGTAAATAGTTTAGGTATAGCCCTACTTTTCATCAGCATTGTAATGGCATTCATGTTTCGAAAAAAGTCTATTTTATTTGCAAGTCTCATCACAAACCTCATACCAATATTTACCGTATTGGGTATCTTATCCTGGCTCGGGATTTCAATAAGACCTCCAACAGCAATGACATTTTCTGTTGCACTCGGAATTGCAGTTGATGATAGTCTACATTTTCTTTTGAGATACCGCAAAGAATTAAAACAGGGCTCGAATAGAGTTGAGGCAATTAGAGCAACCATAATGAATACAGGGTCTGCATTGATGATTACAACAACGATTCTAGTTTCAGGTTTTTCAGTACTATTGCTCTCCGCGTTTCTACCAACCTATCAATTTGGCATGTTAGCAGCAGGCATGATTGGTACAGCGCTCCTCTGCGACCTTACACTACTACCTGCACTTTGTCTGGTTTTGCCAAATGAAGAGAGTTGAAATGAGATTCTCAAGTGCCTTTTTACTGGTGGCTCTCTTTCCTTATATCATCTCTGCGCAGATCTTTTCAACAAAAGGTCAACTTTTTCTAAGTAGTTTGACTAGCAATGACATTCCAAATGGATTATCATCTATTGAATCGACTATTGGCTATATTCCTACATTTTCAATGATAAAATCATTATCCAATGACCAA
>Ga0208410_1000294_pt1 | contig 30334 bp, 27 predicted proteins | sample ETN02SmetaG_3_FD_185787 | JGI IMG/M metagenome (GOLD analysis project Ga0208410, IMG submission 185787) | Marine microbial and viral communities from oxygen minimum zone, Eastern Pacific Ocean - ETNP2014F10-02SV257 (SPAdes) (version 2) | ecosystem: Environmental > Aquatic > Marine > Oceanic ... | reverse complement strand
GACGGTATCGCAGCTTCGCGCGGACGTCGTGCCCAAGACGGCGGGTGCGTGCCTCGATGATTGGATGATTGGATGATGGATCGCGGATTGACTCGACGCGACTCGACGCGATCGCGACGCGACGGCGCGACTGACGGTGAGACGCGCGATGACGCGATGCGCGTAGAAAACTTCCGAGCGCTGTGTACCGGGGAAAAGGGCTTCGGGTACGAGGGATCGAGCTTCCACCGCGTCATCCCGGGATTCATGTGCCAAGGCGGCGACTTCACCAACCACAACGGCACGGGGGGTAAATCCATCTACGGGAACAAGTTTGAGGATGAAAACTTTCAACTCAAGCACACCGGTCCGGGAATTTTGTCCATGGCGAACGCTGGACCGGGCACGAACGGGTCGCAGTTCTTCCTGTGCACGTCGACGACGGGCTGGTTGGACGGGAAGCACGTCGTGTTCGGCGCCGTGAGCAAGGGCATGGACGTCGTCAAGGCGGTCGAAGCCGTCGGGTCGCAATCCGGTGCGACGTCTCGCCCGGTGAAGATCGCCAAGTGCGGTCAACTTTAAGCGGGACGTGCTTTGCCGTGAGATGAGAGACGGCGACGATTCAAATCGACGAACTCGAGCGATTTGATTTCCGACGTCCCGTCGTCGCGCGCCCTTGGCGCGCCGCCGCTTCACCAATCCGATGAAAAAACGAACGTGGAATACTACAACGTTTTTGTTTTGTCTATCCGCGCGCTCCTCCGCGTCCACTCGATCGCGTCCGTTCACACGCGCGCGTACACGACACACGAGTCCCATCCGCGCCCCGCTCTACTCCTCGGCGCGCCGCCGTCTCTCCGCCGTCTGCCACGCGCGTAAACCGACGAGCGACGCCAGGTTGACCGTCTGCGCCGCGACGATCGGTCCCGGAATCTCCGCCGGCGCGATCGCGCTCGGGAAATCTAATCCAACGATGATCTCTGCGCTCGCCACGCACGTCACACCGACGTCACCGACGACGGAGCCCGTCGCCAGTCCCGCCGCCGCCGCCGGTCCGCCGACGGCCCACAGCGCCGTCAGCGCGCGCGCGCCCGGGGACAGCTCGCCCAGCGACGACGCGTCGAAGGCGCCGGAGATCGGACCGGCGCCGAAGAGATCTGGAACGTGGAGGAACCCACCGGCGAGGAAGAGAGGGGCGAGGACGGCGCGGTAGCGACGTAAACCGTCCTCGGCGTCGGCGGGCACGATGGAAAAGGATGTCGACGCGCGTTCGTCGTCGCCGTCGGTGGCGCGCGCCGAGGCGACGCGTCGCGCGTCGACGCGACGGAGACGACGAAAGCGGTGATCGCGAACGATGCGCGCGGACGAGGACGAGGACGCGGCGCGCATGGCGCGACGGTGTGTGAGGAAAGGTGAGGCACGCGCGCATCGGGAACACCGACGCGTCGCGTCCCGGCGACACATCGCGCGCGCGTTCGATCGCTTGCGGAATGAATGTGCGAATCGCAATACATGTCATCGAATCCACGGCGAGGCCAATCCTAAGGGATCGAGGGCGTCCATGACTCGTTTGTTGAGCGCGCGACCGAGGACGACTTGCGCCTCATCCGGTCGAACCGGGATCACGGGATGGCCGGTGCCTCCCGAGACGCCGCCGGACGGAGCCACGGTGCCTCGTCGAAGGAGAGAGTTACCGGCTTCTAATCCGCAGACGTAGGCGCGCTCTTGACACAGACCCTTGGCGCCGTGCTCTCGGTCGCCCATGCGGACCCAGTCGCCGGCGCAGACGATGTTTTCGATGGACGTCTCGAGCGGAGGACGCTTGGGGTAGCTTCCCGGGGAGAACCAGGACACCGCGCCGGGGTATCGCCGAACTTCGTAATCCAACGCCTTGACCCCGGCGAATCCCGGCACGGCGGCGGGGAGGAGCTCTTCGGTCAATAATTTGACGACGTCCTCGTCGCTCATGCAGGCGACGGCGGTGCCGTTGTAAAAGTCGGCGGCGATGACACTTCCTTTGGGCTCTTCGCCTCCCCAAAGCTCCACCTCGGAATCTTTTTGTAACTGATCGAGCATGAAAAACGTACCCCCGGCGCCGCGAAGGCCGCTGAATCGACTGAAGACGTTGGCCGGGTGCTCGACGTCCACGTACTGGTCTAACCAGATTCTCGTTGCCACAACGTCGATGGCGCCTAGAGACGCCGCCGCGCTGAATTCCGGCGCCGTGCGAGCCAACACGGATGAATTAGACACAACGCTCTTCATGCCCTTGGCGCCGAGCGCGAAGACGACGGCGTCCACGTCTTCGATGACTCCCTTTTCCCCAGTTTTCTTTGCAAAGTGCACCGCCGTGGCGCGTCGCGTCGATTCGTCCACGTCCACTCGACTGGCGAACGTGCCTCCCATCACCTTCAATCCGTGGTCTTGCTGCAACTTTTCGCACAACGGCGCCACGAGAACCTCGGAGATGCTCTTCGTCTTTATCCAACGCACGTCGAACGAGTCTTGATGCGCCAATGCGTAGTAATACAATAACTCCATGACCACTGCCGCCGACAACTCCTCCGGCGGCTTAAACAATCCCACGAGCAGCGTCGGTCGAATGAAATCATCCACCAATCGCTCGCTCAGTCCCATGCGTATGAACAATTCGTGCGCCGTGAGTCTGTCGTATGCCTCGAATGTCTTTTCGTCTCGGTTCAAGTCGAGCATCGCGTATAGCAAACCAACCATCGACGCTCGATCCGTCAACGGCAGGCGCTTAAAGTTATCAAACGTGGCGAAAATTTGTCCCAAGGGACTCGGCAACGCCACGGAATCTCCGAACACCGGCGCCGTGGCCTCCAATCCATCGGGAGACCAAAAAGACGACGGCGTGTACTCGGTGAACGCGTCGCTCTCCTCGACGCCCAACTCTCGCACGAGACTCGTGATGTTCGGGTAATCCTTCCAGAATCCGCGCGTGCCGGGTTCAAACGGTTTCCCACTCGCCGTCACCGTCGGCGTCGCCCCCGTCGGATCGTCCTGGGCGTCGACGAGCGTGACTTGGCAGCCAGCCTCGCAGAGCGTCTTCGCGGCGCCCAGGCCGCCCCATCCGGCGCCGACGACGACGACTTTCGACGCCGCGGTGGCGCACGCACGAACGACTCGACGCGCGCTCGGACGCGCGCGCGCGCTCGGACGCGTCGACGCGGACGTGGACGCGGGATGAGTCGGCGCGGTGCGAGTCATCGTGTGACGTGGGCAAACGCTCGTCGAGCTCGAACCGGCGGCGCGGCGGCGCTACGTTCAATCGTGATCTCTACGTTCAATATTACAACACACAGCGCGATGACGAACGCGACGTTTACATACTCTTCTGCAGCTCCTTTTGCTGCGCGATGATATCCTTGAGCGACCCCACGAGTTTATGTCTCTTGGCTCGCTGCCGCTCGATCTCCGCCTCCACCACCGCCCTGCGCTCCTCTCTCTTCTTCTCGTTCTCCTTGAGCGCCACCACGCGCTCCTCTCGCTCCTCTTTGATCGCTTTCTCGATATCTTTCGCCTCCTCCTCCAATTCCTCCCTGAGTTGCGCGACTCTTCGTTTGGCGCGTTCGGCGTCCGCTCTCGCCTCTCGCGTCTCCTCCGCGATCTCCCGATGTCTCGACGCCAACCTCGCCGCCGCCGCTCGCGCCTTGGTTCCTCGCAGTTCGTGTTTAATCGTCTTGATCTCTCGCGCGATCGTCGTCTTACTCACGACGCGCGCGCGATCCGCGGCGTCGATCTCCGCCAATCGTCGCTTGAGGAGCGCCGTCTTGAATCCTTCGAGCGACATGGTCGCCGTCGGCGGCTCGTGCGTCACCGTCGCGCGATGGGGACGCAAAAAGTCGGGTTCTTCGCGATCGGGCATGGCCGCGATCGCATCGCGGAGCTCCTCCGCGGTGAGTTCGCGCTCCATGACTGGGAATGAGGGCGCTCGACGCGCGCGCGCGGCCCTACGGCTCGTCGCGCGCGATTGATGATTGATTACACGGTGAATGAACTACTGCGTGATTGAATGAATGAAGGGATGTCACGCGGAAAAGGAGACGAAATCGGCGAAACCGCGCTCGCGCATCTCGGGACATCCCGTGGGAGCGATGAGACCGCGCTTCAACGCGGCGGCTTTGAGGTCTCTGGTGTAGGCGACGGGAAATTTGTAGCCGAGACCGTCGTGAAATTGGTGATACACCTCGGCGGGGAAGAATGGGAGCCAGTCGCTGTCGTAGATCCACACCGTGTTGATGATGTCGGTCTCGGAAGGTTTCGGTTTCATGGAGTTTCCGGTGCCGGGGATGAGTTTCATGCCGTTGACATTGGCGGCTTGAATCGCCGGGAAGAGCGCCGACTCGACGCCGCCGGGGAGCGCGATGCAGTTTCTGTACCCGGAACCGGCGTCCTGGGGATCGACGCGCTGCATGCCCAGACCCGGAATCTTTTGGAAACTCGCGAAATAGGCATCCGCGAGCACTCTGAGTTCTTTCTCGTCCGCCGCGTCCACGGCGATGACTTCGCAATGGCCCAGGCGCTCGTACACCGTCTCCGACGGTCCGTAATAATAGCACACCGGGGAATCCGCCGGTCGAGCGCTCGCGCCGCCCGCGTAGCCGACGACGGAGGTGATAGTGTCGTCCGTGCGACCGAGGGAGAGCTCGGCCTCGTAAAACGTGTGCTGACGTCCCCAGAAACATCCGTTGCCAAAGTAAATCGGGCGCGCGCGTCCCGCCGCGGCGCCGCCAGCCACCGGCGGGGCGAGGGACAGCGCCGCGCGCGCGTCCGCGGGCGTGACGCTCGCGAGGACACCAGCGGCGATCGACGCGAGCACGCCTCGACGCTGGACGCCGCGCACGTCATCATCTTCTCGAGGCGACGGCGTCGCGCGTGCGACGCTCGAGACGCTCTCGGCGCGTCGAGAGCGATGCGTGTTCTTCTCGAACGAAGCGCGCGCGTTGGGACGCGCGGTGATGACGCGCGTGGACAGCATCGATACCGACGGTTGCGGATAACGGGACAGACTGTGAGGCGACGAAGGCGCGCGCGCAGACGTCTGCACGCGAACGCGAGACCGAGGACGCGAGACGCGACGACGGTGCGCGCGCGATGGAACGATTGTTGAATGTATTGATTATTGCACGCGCGACGCGCGTCGAAGGTCGTCATTTTTCGACGTCGAATGTCTTCGCGGAGACGAGCCGAGACGGCGTCAATACTTGCGAAAGTTGAGCGACTCGCGCTCGGGAAGCATAGCCTTCCCGTACGCCTCCAAAAACTTGCGCTTCGCCTCGCTCGAGGATAAACCTTTGAGTTTGTTCCAAAACTCCCATCGCTCTCGATCGTCGTACGCGATGCCTCCGTGCGACGCCCACATGGGTTTCTCTCCCTGCACGTCGCCCTTCTCCGCCTGCTGCTTCGCCGCGTGCAGCGCGTACCAATCATCCGGTCGACACACCGCCCCACCCGGTTTCGGAAGCATCCTCCACTTGTGCACGTGTTCTTTATCCCAATTCTTCGCCAAACGCTCGTACTCATCCATCGGCGGCACCTCCCAGGTCACCTCCTCGTCGCGCTCCACGGAGCGCTCCTCGACGAACACGGCGCCGCCCACTTTCGGCGTCTCGAGCGCGTTCCTCGCGAACACGCGCTTAAAGTTGGACAACGAGTTGACGGAAAACATTCGAAAAAATCCATTCACGTCCGCCCGTCGCTCCGGGCGCGCGTCCGGTCTCGCGTCCTCGCGCACGAACCCGAGCGCGATGGCCGTCTCCGCGACGTCTCGTATCGACGCGTGACGAATCGGTTCCAAGCCGTCGCCCGAACGCGCGAAATCGATCGTCATCGCGCGCGTTCGCGCGGTTCCCGACGCGCGCGGTGGAGTGTTCTTTTTTCTTTTCGTCGACTGGCGCGTTCGCGCGCGTCGATGTGCGCTCGCGACGCGCGGAAACGCCCGGGAAACGCGCCGAATCGGTCGATCATCTCGAGGCGACAGCCTCGAGATGATCGATTTGATTCGCGAGGTGACATCGCCACTCGTCGTCGTCTCTCGCGCGATATGTGGGACCCGCGAGAGAGAGAGGCCGCGGATCGGGTGGATGATTTTTCGCCTCGTTCGCGGGACGACGCGCGCGAGGATTCGTTCGACGACGACGACGACGACGACGACGACATCAAACTCGATCTCGATCTCGACCTCGCGGGAGACGTCTTCACCAACGGTCACGAATCTCTGTCGCCCGCGGTCGGCGCGCGCGCGATGGAGGACGACGAGGGGGATGACTGGGACGGGGGTTCGATGATGCGCGACGGAAGCGACGATCGGGGCGTCGATCGGGGCGTGCGCGCGATGTCGGAGAGCGAAAGTGATGACGAGGATAGCGAGGACGACGGCGCCGTGTTCGGAACCAGACGGGTTTGGTCAGCCTACGACGCGGAGGCGGCGGCGAGAGTGCGCGGGGAGGGGGCGATGCGGGAGGTGGAGGCGCGAGAGCGGGAGCGGGAGGCGGTGAGGGCGGAGGCTGCGGCGAGATTGAACGCGAGGGGTCGGCCGAAGCGCGGGGCGGTGTTGAAGACGCAGGAGGCGAGGCGCGAGGCGGAGAAATCGAAGACGACGACGACCGCTGTTGAGGAGGACGAGGAGGACGAGGAAGAAGAAGGAGAAGAAGGAGATTTGGTGGATCTGAATGAGGACGGCGGTGAGGAAGAGGAGAATACGCTATCTCTGAGGATGAGCGCCGCGGCAGAGACGGTGCGAGCTGAAACTTCGGAAGCCGGGAAGGGGAAGGTAAATAGCAAACGTAAGCGTCAAAAGGTGGATACTTCGACAAAAGATGTCTCTAGATCCGTTGAGAACGTGCGCGTGCTGCTCAGTTCGGGATATAGCGATAGGCAAAGGAAGGATTTGACGAAGAAAATAAAAAAGCTCGGCGCAACGGTCGTCGAATCCATCTCGGATTTCACCGTATTCGTCACCGAACCACCGCTGAAGCGGACGAAAAACGTTATGGCGAGTGTGTTAAGAGGGTGTCCGATCGTCAAGACGTGTTGGGTGGAGAAATCAAGCAAGAGCGGTAACTTTTATCCGCCTCAAAAGAAACCGTTCATCCTTCGAGACAAAAAGTTTGAAACCGAGCACGGTTACGACCCCGTCTCCGCGCGCGAACGCAATCCGTTCGCAGGAAAGACGTATTTATTCGACAACGTTCCGAGAGGTTCGGATCCCACGATGACTCCAAAAGGAGTTCGCACCGTCATCGAGGAGCTGTTGTCCGTCGCCGGAGCCTCTCCAGCGTGCTCCGACGCCGACTTCGTCATCCGTCTTCGCGACGCCGGCACCGCGCGCGACGGCGAGACTCGAGTGGGAGACACGTGGTACACCCCGTCCGAGATTCTCGCCGCGTGCGTCGCCGGGTCGCTTCCCCGCGCGCCTTAGATGGACTCGCGTAGAAAACTATCATACATAGGACTCAAAAATCCGACAACTGTAGCGCGCGCGCGCTGCGATTCGCCAACTCGTGCGAGGCGTCGTTCCAGCCCGCCTTTCCGAAGCACGCGACGCACCGAGAAACATGAGCGCGGAAGAAGAGAAACCCCCGAAGGTCGAGGTGCGCTTAAACCTCTCGTCGGCGACCGCGCGCGCGAGGGAGGAGCGTCGAACTGGACGAGTGTGGTGGAAATAGGGTTTGTATGGGGACGCGCATTCGAGCGTTGGTGCGCTCGGGGGGGCGACGCGACGCGATCGGGACGCGTGTGAGCGAAGACACTGACTCGTGATGATTATTTACATCGCATCGCACAGGACGTCGCGTCCGAAGAGGAGGCAGATGACCACGGTACGTACGAAAAGCGCGCGGATGTGCACTGCCCAAACCTCGTGGCGATCGCTCGATGGGTCGAGAGGATCACCTCGCCGTTCGCGATTTCGCGCGCACTGGACGCGCGAGAGGAGTTCGATGCGAAGAATGGACACTGACGGACGTTTGTAACGATTTTTTGCGCCTTCACAGCGGACGATGGCCACATTAGCAAGGCCGAGAAGAAGGCTCGCAAGACTATGCAAAAGTTGGGCTTGGACCAACTCGATGATGTCCAACGTGTTACTTTCCGCAAGAGCAAGCAAGCGATGTTCGTGATCAACACGCCGGATGTGTTCCACGCCCCGGGTTCCGACTCGTACGTCATCTTCGGTGAAGCCAAGATGGAGGATTTGGCTGCCCAAGCTGCGCAGCTGAAGAACGCCTTCAAGGCGGACGCCGCCTCGGCGGAACCTGCGGAGGCGCCGAAGGCGACCGTTGAGGAAGTCGAAGAGGAAGGTGACGTCGACGAGACTGGGATCGAAGCGAAGGACATCGAGCTTGTCATGACGCAAGCCAACGTGTCCCGAGCCAAGGCTGTTGACGCCTTGAAGAAGAACCCTGGCGACATCGTTTCGGCGATCATGGATCTTACCATGTAGTTTTGGCGGGTGAAAACGAGAACGACGAAGGGAGATAACGCGCGAACAAGTCAACATACTCACTCGTGTAATGTGCTAACTTCGTTAGTTCGTTTGACTACAACGATTTCAAATCTTTGCGCTTGCTCTCGCGACCTGCGCGCGTCTCATCGTCGCGCGTCCGCGTCTCACTTCCCCGACGTCGCACCGCTCGAGAGACCGCTCACTTCTTCTTCCCCTTGATGTTCTTACCCCCCTTACCCTTGGCCGCCTGTTCGCGCGCGTCAAACGCGTGCGTCCTCGTTAGTCCTCCGCGTTCGTCTCGCGTTCGCTTTATCTGCTCTTCGCGCGTTCACCCCATCGCGCACCCGCGCGACCGCTTTCGCCCCCGTTCGACCGCGACATCGGCGCCGACTCCATCCATCACCCCACCACGCCCTCGATCGCGTCTCGTCGTCGCGCACGCACCGCCTCGGCCTCCTCCTTCGCCTCTCGCGCCCGTCGCCACTTCCCCAGCGCGCTGTCCGCGTCCGCGCCGGACTTCGCGGCGACGACCGCGCCGCCGACGAAGGTGGCACCGGCGACGACGAACGCCGCGTTCAAAGCGCAAAACGGCATGGTATCTGTCGGTCTCGCTGCGCTGCTCCCGTCGCTCGCGCGCGGTGAAGTTCCGCGGAGGAGTCGATCGCGCTCGTGATGACGACGACCACTCGTGAGTTTTATCTTATTTGAACCCTCAATATTTGTTTGTACACGAGTCTGTTGTCCGAATATTGTGTTCACGAATCTCCTATGATATTTGTTCGATTGACATGTCATAGTATGCGTATCGAGTGTCCGAAAGTCGTCAACCCTCCTTGGATTCTGACACCTTCACACGAAGGGCCGGGAAATTCGACGGCGACGACCGCGAAGGCGCGACGAGGCGACGCGACGAGGCGAAGATGATGCGACGAGGGGTGACGACGATGGCGCGGGCGCGGGCGCAGGCGGTGCAAGCGGTGCAAGCGGTGGTGGGCGCGCGCGCGCGCGCGCTCGGGACGTTCGAGGGGGCGGAGCAGGAGGAGTTGGCGTACGCGCCCAAGAAAGCGGTGCGTGCGCGCGACGCGAGCGAGGATGGGGCGACGCGACGGGTGACACCGCGCGCGTGGGCGAGCGAGGCGCGGTGACTGACGACGCGATGCGAATGAACGAACGCGGGGGACGCGCGCAGGTGAAGTTTGAACCCACAGAGCCGACGTTCTTGACGCAGTTCACCATGCAGCGCGAGAAGGCGAAAGCGACCATGGAGAGCGTAGAGGATCAAGAGAGAGTCGTTCGACAGGTCGTGGGCATGCTCGGTGGGTCGCTCAAGTCGTTTTACGTCACGCAAACGGGACCGTACGATGGGTTGTGCGTGTACACGTTTCCAAAGAACCACGATTCTCGAACGTTGACGTGCCTCTTGCGATCGATGGTGGGGTGCGATAGAATCGAGACGACGAAATTGATGTCTTCGACGGACGCGGCGATGTCCGCGAAGGCGGCGGCGCAGTTATACAAGACTTTGAAGAAGTGAGGGACGCCGCCGCCAGACGGTCGTCCCGGCATCGGCGACGCGGGGTGGGCGTCTTCGCCCGTTTGTAATTAGATTTTCAATTCACGATGGATTTTCTCGAGCGCCCTCTTCGGTTTGTTCCCCTCACCTTTCATCTCCTTGAGTCACCCCCTCCCCCCGCCTCAGTCCATCGACGTCTCGTCCGCGAGGTCCTCACTCGCGAGCGCGCGAGAGACAACTCAGCCATGGATTCCCTCCCGCCTCGACCGCTCGGCGTCGACGAGAGCGCGCTCGCGCTCGAGGGGATGTACATGGCCAATCCAGGGGAGTTCGAACCGGTGAAACTCCCCTTCGACGACTCGAACGCGGTGCGTCATCGCGCCGAACCGAAAGAATCCCGACGCGCGCGGAGACTGACCGGAAGTGCGTCTCGCGTCGCAGCGAATCACCGAGCTCGCGGGACACAAAAAGCGCGTCTCCTCCGTCACGTGGTCTCCGGGTGGGTTGAAGCTCGCGTCCGCGGGCGTGGAGCAGCAGGTGCGACTGCACGACGTCGAACACGGCGCGGGCGCGGGCAAGTCGACCGCGCTGTCGGGACACGCGAGCTCGGTGGAGCAGTTGCGATTCGACCCGTCTCGTCAGGGGGGCGATCGCTTGGTTTCGGTGAGTTTCGATAAGATGGTCAAGATTTGGGACGTTCGGAGCGGGAAGTGCTCGACGACGATCGACATGAAGACAGCGCTCATGAACGCGGCGTGGTCGCCGAGCGGAGCCCACATCGCCGTGGGGAATAAAGACGACGTCATCTCCATCATAGACACGAAGACGATGAAGGTGGTGTGGGAACAAAAATTTAACTTTGAGGTGAATCAGATGGTGTGGGCGCCGAACGGCAAGGATTTCCTCGTCGCGGCCAGGAAAGGGGAGGATGGTACGATGGAAAAGTTGACGTTTGATGAAACGACGGGATCTCTGACGTCGCAGTCTTCCAATTTCGGACATCACGGAGGATGCTACTGCATCGACGTAGATCCAAAGGGTGATTTCGTCGCCACGGGCGCGGCTGACGCCATCGTGGCGATGTGGGATTCGAAGACAAATTTCTGTTTTGACACCGTCGTGCGACTCGACTGCCCCATTCGCTCAGTTTCCTTTAGCCACGATAGCAAGTACCTGGCCTCGGCTTCGGAGGATTTATTTATGGACGTCGCGGACGTGCGCACCGCGGATTGCATGGCAAGAATCAAGAACAAAGAACCGATGAACACGGTCGAATTCCATCCGAAGGAATTGGTGATGGCGTATGCAGGAGACTCTGGGATGATTCGCCTCTGGACGGCATTCACCGGCGTCACGATGGGGTCGAAAAATACAGCACAGTAGTGGTCGTATTGAATACACATATCTAGAAGTTTAGTCAAATCAATATTTTTCGTATCGTACATGTTTTTTGCGCGTTTTCAGAATCACAGCGAGGCGCTCACGCCGTATCCGACGATGCAAATCGGTAGCGTCGAGTGTTTGATGATCGGTACGGAGAGCCCTCTCGTCACGACGAAATGATTCGACATGCTCGACGCGTTTCGCGTCCATCTGGCGGTCGGAATCATGATGGATCTTCGCACTTCCATTAGGTGCTGACGAGCGCTGCGTATCAGCTGCCTCGTCGATTGCTTTCCAGCTTTGATCACGGGGAGTTCGTGACTGTACACGACGTTTCCTCCTCCGGGAGTGCGATCGAGTTGTCGATCGATGACGGTGACCACGACGCGCATCGTGCCCGGACACGTCGGTTGATGGCTCCATGAACTCGGCTCGAGGACGCTGAGACAGGCGACGAGCATGCTCGGCTCTTCGCCGTCCTTGGAGCTCAATCCGTACTGGAGCGGAAGAAGCTCGTAGTCGCGAATGCTAAATCCAAAATCCAACGCCGCTCGCAGAGAACTATTCAACACCTTGTCCATCTCAAGCGCGATCCAAGGGGTGATTATACACATGCGCACCGATGCCGGCAGCGTGGACACGAAGATCCACGGAGACGCGTCTCCAAAGGCGCCTTGATCTTCCAGGTAGACGTCGTCCTCGCCCACGCCCGAGTCATCCGTCTTGCCCCCGTGCCACGTTACCAGAGGAGAGTGACACGGCGGAACGACGGAGACGTGCGCGCCGATGTTTTCTTGCAGCTGCGTCTCCATGAGCGCTCGATCGTGAGGTTCTCGCGGATTCAAAGTCGCCGTTGAGATGTCCACCGTGAAGAGCGCGTCCCCCGTGTTGAGCGTAAATTTTCCGCCATCCATCACCTCTCTCTCCGCGGCGGTTTTCTGCTTCTTCACCCGATGACTCGGACCGCGCTCACTCTCGTCGAACGCGTACGGATCTTCACCTTGCTCTCGCTCTCGGTCACCATCGCCCCCGAGCTCGAGCGTGCTCTCTCTCGGCGTCGCCGCCGGCGTCACGCCACTCCAGCTCGGATGAAACGGCGACTCGGCGGCAGAAATGTACGTCATGTGCGTCGCCGCAATCGGCGTTCCGTGAGGCAACGCTGCCGGAGACGGCAACACCGTTACGCAACACTTCTTCGCTCTCAGTTTCCCATTGTACCCTCTCTCTCCCAACTCTCCGTGCACCACCAACGTCTTCCTATCCCAGCTCTCGCACACCTGCACCAGCATGTGTGTCTCCGGTCCCATCTCCCCGAACTCCGCGCGCGTCAGCGCCCACCGCCTCCTCTCCCGCCACGACCGACGAAAGTCCCCAACTTCACTCTCGAACAACGGTGACGTGGCCAACAACTCCGCCCTCCGTCCCGGTCGAAAGGTCCAGATTTGCAACTGCAACTCGTCGCCGTCGTCGACGCCTCGCGTCGAGTAACTCACCAGATGATCCCCGTCCGCGAGAAACCCGAGCAGGACGCACGACAGCATCTTCCGATCGCGGTCGATGACGCGCTCGATCGGAACGGTCAATCGCGGCGGAATGGATCGAAAGTGTTCGTGATCGCGATCGCGCGAGGCGATGGAAATCTCGCGGGCGCCCAATCGTGTCTGGACGGTGGATGCGCGTTTCGGGATCAACACGCGGTCGTGTCGCGAGCATTGCTGGCACACGCAGCGTCCACGGCGCGATGGAGGGTTTTGCGCGGTCATCGAGCGCGGTGGGTGCGCATGCGACGCGCGCGCGGGCGTCTGACGGCAAAATGTTGAATGATTATGATTGGCTGGTTGTTGTTTCTTCAGGAACCAAAGTGGAACACTCGCGCCGTGCAATCGTCGCTCGCGGTGATGACGCGAGATCCGTCGGGACTGACGGCGAAATCGAGAATCGTTTTCGTGTGCCCGCGAGCCTCGCGCACGCAGGAGGACGTGCGGGCGTCCCAGAGACGGACGACGCCGTCGACGGCGGCGCTGCACGAATAGAAACGTTTCGTCAGTCAAACAAAGACACGCGCGCGAGCGAGGTGAACGCGCGTGTCAAGGAGAATGTGGCCTCGCATCGACGCGCGACGCGAAGCGAGTGTGTACCCGGTGTGATTCGCGCGCGAATCGAGGCGAGGCGAGTCTATGTACGCAAACTATGTCCACCGCCGCGCGTTACGTGCAGAAACGCGCGAGGCCCTTTTGTTGCGAGGCGAGATGAAGCGCGAGCAAACTCTCTCTGGACGTACCTGTAGAGACACATCGTGTTCGGAATCCAACGGAGCGTGCTCACGCCGCCGTCGTGGGTGAGTGTCCCGCGAGATTGACACGCGTTCGTGTCCCAGACGATGACGCTGCCGTCAAGCGAACCGGTGGCGGCGAGCGGCATGACATCACAAAAACCGACGGATTCGATCGTCTCCGTGTGCGCCACGAGAGGCGCGAGTACCTTACCCGTGGTCGTACTGACAAGACGAGCGGTGTTATCTTCGCTTCCAGTGATGGTCAACCCCGGCGTAGACGAATGAAACGCCACGCACGTCAGCGGACCGTCGTGAAACGGATGTCCTCTGAAGAGGTGCTCGCATGTCCCCGTTCTCGGTTGCCACACGCGAAGGGACCCATCGTACGAACCAGTGACGACTTGTTTACCATCCGGTGTGAATCCACCGCACGACACGCGCTCGCTGTGTCCACTAAATACCTGCATGAGCGCTCCGTCGTCCCCATTCCACATCCACGCCGTGAAATCTTCGCTCCCGGCGAGACACACGCGTCCTCTCGGGTGCCACTCCACCCACTCGATCCCACCGCCGGGCCCTTCCAGCGTGTGACGCAGCTCTCCATCGCGGCCGTCGAACACGCACACGCGTCCATCCAATCCACCCGTCGCCAACAGCGCACCATCCGTCGAAAACGCCGTCGCCGAGACGCTCTCCTCGTGTCCTCGCAACTCTCTCGCCGGTTCGCTCCCTCGTCGAAAGTATCCCTTATCATCCCCGCCCCCGCTCACCACCGTCGCGCACTCGCGATCGCACGACCACGCCACGCAATACACCGGCGCCGCGTGTTCGCACGCCACGCACTCGGCGTCGTCTCGGTCGGGCGAGAGCGTCGCCGTCGCCGCCGCGTCCCTGTCCTCCATCTCGTCGTCCCCTCTCCCCTCCTCGTCCGCGTCGTCCTCGTCGTCGGACGACATCGGCGCCTCGTCGTCCTCGTCGAGATCGGCGACCTCCTCGTAATCCGCCGCGCCCTCGTCGATGAAGGACTCGGTCTGATCGTCGTCGTCGTCGGGACGGTGGCCGTCCATCGTCGTGGATTCGTCCACCGGCGGCGGCGCGGCGTCTCCCGGCGCGGACATGAGACTTCTGAACGCGCGACGCGCGCGAGAGGATGCGAGAGAGACTGTCGCGCGTGCCCGCCGGGCGCGCCGACGGTGTGAGCCGACGGTGTGCGGCTCGGTCGACGTTCGAGCGTCGTCGAGGTGTGCGGGCGATTCGTCGGCATCACACCGCGACGCGCGTCCTCTGGCGACGACCGCGCGCGATGCGAGACGCGGGACGACGCGCGACGCTTCGCGCGCTTCGCGCGCTTCGTTTCACGACGGCGGCGCCTCGAGCGACGACGATGACGTCGACGACGATGACGACATCGAGGGACGCCTGGACGCGACGGGGCACGACGCCGTTCGCGGCGACGACCGACGCGAAAGAGACGAGGACGACGACGACGACGCGTCTCGTGCCGTGGACGACGTCCGCCCGGTCCGTCTTCATACAGACGCAGACGACGCCGAATCCGTCGAGTCTGATGTTTCAGCCGGGTCGGGACGTCTACGCGGAGGGGTCGAAGAACTTCGCGTCGGCTCGAGAGGCCATGGCGTCGCCGCTGGCGAAACGATTGTTTAACATCGATGGTGTGACGAATGTGTTTTTTGGGTTGGATTTCGTGACGGTGACCAAGTCGGAGGAGGCGGATTGGGAGACGGTGAAGCCGCAGACGTTCGAAGCCATCATGAATTTTTACGCGAGCGGAGAGGCGGTGATGGATGAGAGCGCGCTGGAATCGAGCGGGACGGCCATCGATGAGGACGATGATGAGACGGTGGCGATGATCAAAGAGTTGCTCGAGACGAGGATTCGACCGGCGGTGGCGGAGGATGGTGGAGACATCGTGTTTAAGAGTTTCGATCACGAGAGCGGACTGGTCAAGGTGCAGTTACAGGGGTCGTGTGATGGGTGCCCGTCCTCGAGCGTCACGTTGAAGAGTGGGATCGAAAACATGCTGATGCATTACGTGCCCCAGGTCAAGGGCGTCGTCCAGGATGGTCAAGACGACGGGGACATGGATTTACTCGACTTGGCGGATTTACACCGCGGTCGAGGACACTAGAGGGAACACGCCGAACACGCGAACACAATTTATACTCATTGTAAGATGCTGAAATGGATACACTCTACTGTACTATAGACGGATTGTTATACGTGTGACAAAGCGCGCGCGCGTTACATTTTACGATCGTCGCCATCTTTAAAGCTTTCTAACGCCTGTTCAAGCTCTTCGAGCTCGCCGCCCGCCGTCTTCGTTCGACCGGTGAGGAAGCTCCAAAACCAGTTGTACGTCGACGAGCCGAGACGAGCATTCAGGCTACACTTAGGATCGGCGATCTCGTCGGAGAATTTATCGACGTCGCAGTGACAGTTATGACCCTTCGGTTCGTTGAAGTTGAGAACGGTCGCCTTCACCGGGCACAAGCCAAAGGTTTGATCCAACAACGATTTAAATTTGTTATCGCGAGCGACGGCCACCAAGGTGAGCTCGATGCCGGTGTTTGGCATAGAGTAAATATCATCCCAAGCGCCGTGATCGATCCTCAAGTACGCCGTTGGAGATACACGACCAGTGTGATCTACGCTAGCACCGGCGAGGTAGATGGAGTACCCGTACCGCGTCACGAGTTTCACCTCCTTCAACAACGCCTTCTTCTGAGCCTTATTCGAAATCTCTCGCCTCCATATGAGCGTAGCCACCTTTCCACTCGCTAAACCTTTCGCAAATCGCGCAAACTGCGAGCGAGACCGCTTCGCGTCGTTGATCAACACGGTGAGCTTTGCGTGCGGCGAAGACTGCACTGCGTTATCAAACTCTTCGTCCAACTGTCGACTCGCCCGTCGATCGTTCCATAATTTATCAACGATCGCGTTTTCATGCCCACGACTCAACAGCGTCTTCCTGAGAGTGGCCACCGCGCGTTCGTCCACGTACGTCCTCGTCTCGCACTCGAACGCTCCGGCCTCCAACATGGATTCCAACCAAAATCCCATGTTCACCGCCAATCCCGGTTCCACCGCCCCCTCTCTCCGCAGCACCTTCTCGCTGTACACGTAATCCCTCCCCGCCGTGGGCAATCCCACCGTCATCACCACGCACGGTCCCGGCGCGTGTTTGGCCCGCACGCGCAGCGCCAGCTCCGCCGCCACGAAATCAGCGTGTCCCTCCCTCGCATCGTAGTGACACGCCCTCGTCTCAAACCACTCCCTCTGCGTCTGCTTCAGCGTCTTCACGCATCGCGCGTCCAACGCCGGATCGTACATCGGATTCAACGCCACCTGCGTCAATCCCAACGCCGTCGCGATGATCGTGACGAGGACGATGCATCCTCCGCACGCGCGCCCACGCCGCGCGTTCGCGCGCAGCGTCCGCGCGCGGCGACGGAGCTGGTCTTTAGACAGACCCATGTCGTTCGGCGCCCTCTCCCGCGCTCGTCGTCGCCGTCGCGCGTCGGGAGGTGACGATACGAATGCGATTCTTTGTTTGAAAGCACTACGGGACACCCGTTCTCTACGAGAGGTCGCGAGTCAGCGCGGAGCGAGCGCCTCGCCCGCGGCAGCGGCGGCCCTGGCGCGCGAAGCGACTTTAGGGGTGAGTAATTCCCCGAATTCGCACCAAAACTGCCCGCGTTCTCGAGCGGCGAGCCGAATGGCGGCCCTTTTCGCCCATCCCGCGCGTCTTCGATGTCGGCGGTTGCGACCTCGCACGGGAAGTTGGCCGAGCTTTAATCCACCCAAAGGATCCCCGGCGTCCACGGCGTCGAGCACGGTCTCCTCCACGCTCTCTTGCGAACCTTCCGCCTGAAGACCGACGAGTTCGGTGAGGGCGGAGAGATCGAACACGCCCGGATACCTGCGCCCGTTCACGCGCCACGTCGGCGTCGTCTTACACTTGGTGCACGTCAGGCATCTCGACGCGCTTCCGCAATCGACGTAGTGCGCGCGCCACCGGCCCGGGAGTAACTCGGCGAGTAATTCTTTTTGTTGCTTGCACTTATCGCACCACGGCGCGCCGAGGAGCGTCGCGTCCAGTCGTCGAAGCGCCTGTCCCAGCCGACGCTTGCGCTCGGCGTTCGGATCCTCGCGCGCGCTCCCGCTCGCGAGTGCGCTCGCGCGCGCGCGCTCGACGGACGCGAGGTCTTCCTCCCGCGTGTGTCGCGGCTCGGCGTTTCGCGTGCGCGCGCGGAGGTTGAGACTCGTCGGCATGTTCGCGCGACCGACCAATGGCGTTTTGAACGACGACGCGCCTCCGGTCGCGGTCCACCGCACTGCGCGCCTCGAGCGAACGCGCGAGCGCGCGGCGCGGGACGAGGGACGAAGAGACGCGAGCGATCGCGCGCGCGAGCGAGCGAAACGGCGAGATGAAGGCGTCGTGAGGCGAGCGGAGGTGACGATGACGAGGCGTTCGGCCGCGGGGCGAACAACGGCCGGGGGACGATGGACGCCCGCGCGCGTCGCGGTGACGGCGATGACGGTGGTGACGACGATGATGGCGACGGTGGTGATGACCTCGGACGCGTCGAGCGTGTCCACGGGGGCGCCGCTCTCGGGGGCGACGAACGGGGCGGCGGACGCGGTGTTGGATTTTTTCTCGACGCCCGGCGGGAGGTGCTCGCCGAACGACTCGACGAACACGGTGTCGTGCGATAAATTAGAACCGCCGGCGAGACAAAATTGGGCGTCGTTTAATTTTAAAATCAACGACGTCAACGGGGATCTGTGTGATCGCTGTGGGAGGGAGTGTAGCTTGGACGGGAGCGCGTGGGCGTATTGCGGCGCGACTCCGGTGACGTACACGGGTCTGTCGCTCGGTAATCATCAATTCAAAGTGCGAGGTTTAGGAGGAGACAACACTCCAGATCCTACGCCGGCGGTGTACGATTGGATCGTCGAATCGCCTTTCGAGGTGGATTGGGATTCTTTGTACTCGACGCCGTCGTCGTACTTGACGTCCAACGCGGCGATAACGTTTCGTATGGAATCTTCCGGGCCGTCTTCGAGTACCGTGCAATTCGAGTATAGCACGACGAATGATTATATCAAGACATACACCAGACTGTCGAATGGCGTCAAGACGGTGACTGTGACTCCGAGCTTTGGATATAACATGTTTGCGTTTCGCGCCATTTCCGTCGAGACGTACGCGGGACAATCGCGCACGGAGATGTCGACGAATGAGATCGCCCTGACGTATATCGTGGATAACGTCAATCCCACGGTGAGTTTTATCAGTGGATTAGCTGATGGTGCGGCGGCACCCACATCTTCCCTCTCGTACTCGGTATCGAGTAAAGATATAGATACCGGGGGCAGTACGGTACAGTCAGGATTGGCGACGCTAGAAGTTCAGCTCACGCGACCGAACGATGGAGCGTCGAGTCCTTCGCCGCTTCAAACTTGGACGACTCATCACACGTACACGAACGGACCAATAGATGAGGATGTCACGGTCATATTATCAAATCTTGGCTCACTCTCGGATGCGACGTATAGAGTAGAAATTCGGGTTACAGATCGGTGTGGGAACGTGGCGACGACAATCCAGAGAGACTTTGATATTCAACTGTCTAGTGTAGTGTCTACGCCTGATGACTCTGCTTTGGATGCGTCGACGACCGAAAGGTTGCGAACGACGTCAGGGGCGATCAAGTTAGCGTCCCAACCGTCAGATGGATCCGTGGTCCCAGTTGCTTACGAAGTGAGCGCCATCGTGGGTGGTCAACTCGTGCTTGAGTCGGCGTTGAGTGTACCTTTGGCTAATAACACTCTCGTATCCGCTTCAGACGCCCTGAATGGATTCAGATTTACGCCTGGTGATGGTTTGCACACCAATGATGAGTATTCGAGCACATTTGGGTTTGATTTGAAGCCGTCGACGAGCACGTCAGATCTTTCGCAAGTCGTTGATTTACCAGCCCATTCTACGATTACCGTTACATCGACGAATGATCCACCGGTTTTGGATGTCAATGCCCACTACGAAGTGCCAGCAATCGCATACACGGACACCGGTAACGTTGGTAGTACTTTCAAAGATGTTCTCGGTGCGAATGTCATCGATTACGATGCATTTTCATCCCTCAGACGTGTTCCTCATGGAGTAGCCTTGGTCGGGGCGGATCAAACACATGGCACATGGCAGTATTCAACTGATGGTCGTTCAACATGGACGAATTTCGGCGATTCACTGAGTGAGACATCTGCCACACTTTTGACTGCCACTGATAATGACTGCGTGAGATTCGTTCCAAACGTGGCGACTCTCGACGACCAGTTTGTCGCTTCGTTCGCCTTTAAAGGTTGGGATGGCACGACGTCAGAGAGTGCTGGCTCAACGGGCGTCGATATCACGACGAGTACCCACACAGCGACTACGGGTTCAATCAGCGTCGCGACGGTTACCGCCAACATCTTGGTTCGAGGATCTTCATACAGCCTGTTCGAAAAGTCTAATGACATCGAAACACGTAACGCGAGGACAACATACGATGAAACCGCCAATACGTGTCCACCGGATCGTCGCAGAGCCATTCGGATCCCGGTGCGTGAGACTTCAGAAACATCGGCCTGTTCGGGGTCGACGTCGGGGTCGCCTAAGATTATATCTTCTTCCACCTTGGCGGTATCTCCTCCCTGGACGATTGAGGCGTGGGTCCGTAGGGATGTATGGCTGAGTGAACAAGTACTATTCGAAAGCTCGAGCGACGCGAGCGGTATCATGCTTGAAATGGCTGGCGCAACTGGCAAGATTGGTGTCATTCCACCCACTGGTGTCACTGGCGGCACATTCAATTACCAAGCCCCGCTGGGGGTTTGGGTTCATCTGGCGTTCGTGATGTACGAGAATAATCACCCAGCCGCATACAGTTCGCCTGGTGCGAATCTTCGTTTGATTGTCAATGGGACCTTCCATAGCGAACTCACAAGCGTCGGGTTTGCCATGCCGCACGGTACTATCGGAGGCAATGGTCTTGTTGGATTTTCCATAGATGAAGTGCGTTACTGGTCAATAGCACGGTCTACGGAGGACATCCATACCAATATGGAACGTTTCATGGGGGGGACGGAAACTGGATTGGCATCTTACGTCCCCTTTGATGCCGGGTGTGGTAGTACTGTATCGGATAGAGTTAGCGGAAGTTCAGCGACGTGGACCCTGACTTACCACGAATGGGTCGTTGCGCGCGATTTCACGTGCGCTTCTGTCGTATGGGCAGCGCCGAGCATCATTAACACTCACAAACCTTCCCAAGTGAGTCTGATAGGTGAGCGATTTCGCCGCCCTGCTTCATGGGGGAGCAGCTCCGTGTCGCACTTTGATGGAACGAACGCTGTGTGTATATTTGGTTCATCGACGCACGGATCGATTACCACGATAGCAAAGGTGGTTTCCGATACTGAAATTTTATGCGATCCACCGAGTGCCGCCGACGGGATTGCTTCAGTTCTACCGGTGTTTTGTGATTATTCCATGGGATGCTGCTCGGGTGAAACACCCGTGGACTACTTCGTAACGAGCAGGCCGTATGACTCAACGTACGTTTCTGCCGGTGCGAATTCTCTTCCCACGTACGATCAATCGGTGTTGACGTACAGTCGCGGGGAAATCACCAGTGTTATGCCATCCACGGTCGATTGGGCTCTTGGCTCGGTCATCACTGTGATCGGTTACGGTTTCGCGCAGCCTGCGGGAAGTGGCTTTTACCACCCTCGGTGCACTTTTGAGCGCGACGGGAACTTCCACTTTGCCACAAATGCGACGATAGTATCAGACACTATCGCGAGATGTGAATATCCCGGATCTTATGCCCCTGACACGCTCGAGGCTCGGCAAACGGTTGAACTGATTTTAACATTCAATTTTCCTCCCGGAAAATCTCTCAATATTTACGGCGGATGGATGACCGTAGTTATATCGAGCTATACAGTCTATGCTGGACCAGATCAACCGCTCAATGCCATTTCTGAACTCGGTGGAAGCGTAGTGTCGGTTACGATAACTCACGGCAAAGGGGATGCGTCTGGGGCATTTGTCGACCACGTATCTGGGAAGGTATCATCTTTCGATGTTGCATGTGCGTTTGGAACTATACGCCCGATCTCCGCGCGTTACAATGAATCTGAAACATTTGAGTGCGTGTCTCCAGCTGCTACTCAATCGGCTTCAGCGGCGATACCATTATTTGTGACGCTATTTGCGTCGTCGATGCTGACGTCGTTCACCAAGTGGAATGCCCTCACTTCGACTGGAGATATTCACTACTCCGCACATCCAGTGGTAAGTGCGATCTGGCCTCCGACCGTGTTTTCGGTCGCAACCAGCGCTCCGACTTTTCAAATCGTGGGCTCCAATTTCCCTAGTTTGAGTCCACGGTGTCAACTCGACGAAAAGGATGTCGGTGCGACGTGGCTTAACGCGGAGCGAGTTCGCTGTAATACAGCCAATTTTGGTGGATCCTTACCGGGTTTCAGGGCGGTATATGTGGATAACCACTTGTTGCGTATGGGTGATACCTTTGTGCCGAGTGATGTGCACGTCATGGTCCGAGATGACGTATATGTTGGCGGTATCGTGTCCGCTGGCGCTCTCGGTCCCTTGTACGGGGGATGGTCGCTCACCCTCTCGGGTTCAGGATTTCTTCCAGGCGACGGAGTATCGCTGCACATCGCTGCGAATGGACTCAGCGAGATCAACGACCCAAACGCCTGCCACTGGCTGAGTAGCTCTCTGATGAAGTGTCTCGCCCCGAAAGTCGAAGAAAACTCTGTAAACTGGGATATGACCCAGGACGGAGGCGGCTGGATGACGCAGCTCGTGGCCCGCCTCGCCGTCGAAACGTTCGACGACTCGCTCGATGGCACCGGACCAGTGGTGAAAGTCGTCGATGGGATAAACAATGCCAGTAGTGTCGCAAACCTCTACGCCGCCATGACTTCGATCGAGCTCCTTTCGAGTCCCTTTTTGAGTGTCGACGGCGGCACCGAAGTCTCGGTGCTCGTGAAGAACGGCACCGCGTCGACATTGAGTACGGTGTGTAGGTTTGGCGCAATTCAGGTCTTGGCGGACTGGTTATGGTCTAACGTTACTACGACGACGAGGATGCGGTGCATTTCACCTGCTTTTGGTTCGTATGATGCGTCCGAAATCCGCTTCACGGTGAGTCAGGGCGACCCCGGTCACCACGGCGAGGTTGTCTTGGCGAGTGGTCTCACGAGGTTAAAATACTACGGCAAAGACGATATCACCCATGTTTCTAGTGCAGACTATTTCGAAGGTTCGTTTTCTTCTGCACCGAGCGCGCAGAAAGCGCTATACGAATGTTACATGAAGGGAGACAGAGATCGTAGTCTCGCGTCTCTGACGGTGGATTCATCGAATTCAGACATCGGCTACTGCTCTTGGCGAGCAGCCTTGGGAGATCAGGTGTTCCGCACCGACATTGCGTTCGTCACGATGGCACTTGCGGTTCGCGGAGGCGAAGATATCGCCTTGCCCTTTACTTTTCAGTACGTCACTCCTCCACTCGTGTCGTCGGTGACGGTGAGCGCGCTGGCCCCGCCGTATGGTTATCGTCCAGCGTTTGCAGACAGCAATTGCACGCGCCTAGAAGACGTGACGTCGGTTTCGGAAGAATTTTCACACGAAGTGTACGAGGGCCGACCTGAGACGCCTTACGAGACGGAGAAATTCGTGTTACCGGCGTTGAAAATATTCGGCGGAGCTTGGTGGCACGTATCCAACGCCTTTGGCATGCCTGTGAACGTGAATGGACGCTACTTTAGATCTTTACAAGATGGTGGGACACTTCGCGTGTCTTTTGAACACACGGGTAAGACGACGTTCGCATCCGCGCACCGCGTGTCCTCTGCGCTCATAAGGGTCGAGATACCGAGCATCGTTGACGCCGAGCACGACACCGTCGTGCGCGTTTCCACAAACGACGGGGTGACGTGGTCGCCGGAGCGAGCAGTTTTCAGAATTCCTGAACTAGATTACGTCGATCGCGACTTGCAGATCATTCAGCAAGGTTGCACTTAGAATTACTGTAGACATAGAGATGATGTATTTAGATATAGATGCAAAAGATTATTGAACTCATTTTAACATTACACACTTATGTGTTCACGGTGGATAGTCGTTCTTATTATCACCACACCATCACATCACGTATCTTGTACGCCGATTGTCGTTACATTCTTCTCGACGATGAAAATACTTCACAAAAAAAACCCGACCCACGATGTAAGAGCAAGAGTAAACTAGCGCTTACAAGTCTTGGCTCCACGTCATGCGGAGTTGAACGTCGTCAGCGTTCACGCCACCATCCTTGGAGAACGGCACACGAAGCTCATATCTGTCCTTGGTGACGGAGAGCTTACCCGCGACATCTTGGTCGACTTCGACGGCCACGCCGACACCTTCAATACCAGAGTAGTTGACGGTGGCCTTGTGCGTCGCCTTTTGGGTGTTGACGTTGACGTTAGACTTGAGGCCGACGTTGACGTCGCCAGAGGTGTAGCCCAAGTTGACGGTGGCGTTTTGGCTCGGGACATCGTACTCAACGGACGCGGTGACGTCATCGTTGTTGATCATGTCCTTCAACGGCAAGTTCAACTTGACGGAAGCGCGATCGGCGGTTTCGGCATCGCTGTCGACCTTGGCGCCGGCTTGCGCGAGCGTCACGGTGACGTCGCCGAGCGTGTCGTGGTTGGTGGAGATTCTCAAAGAACCAGCTTGGCGAGACTTGACGTTGTGCATGCCGAGCGTGACGTCGCAGTCTTGGCCGGCGAGCGTCGCGGACTTGTTCACGGAGATGTCGTAGTCAGACATGTTGGTCAAGCCGACCATGTCCGCCGGGTCGATGTTGTGGGAAACACCATTCTTGGAGGAGACGCTGCGGGGACAAAAGGGTTTGGGATTGTCAGTCGATGATGAATGATCATTCTCTTCTTCCCCTCGCGCGGGACGACGCGCGTTCATCGACGCGCGCGCGCGAACGCGCGTGTAAAAAATATTTCTATGCGTCTTCATCGCCATCGTCGTCGATATCGCGTCGCGCGTCAACGCGCGCGACCGCGAATCGAACGAGTCATCATCCGATGAATGATCGCGATCGGCGAGAATCGTGGAAATCGCGGGCTGCGATCGCGCACCTCGGGCGGTAGTTCGGCTTGGCGCTGAGCGACACGGAGCCGGAGCCGTTGCAGATCGGGGCGGAGGCGGAGATCTTGAAAGAATCTTCCGCGCAGGAACCGTTACCGCCGACGACAATCTGCGCGCGCGCGCGTGATCACACACAAAGGTCAGTCGCTGACGTGTCGCAATCCCTTAATTCTCGTAATTTTCGCGCGCGCGATTCATTCTTCCGCGTCTCGTCGCGTCGCGCGCGAACACGTACGCGACCGGACATGGACATGGTAGCTTCGTTCATGATGACTGAGAGGTGTTTTTGTTGTGAGCGCTGACGTGCGTCGGATGTGTGCGACCGCGAGTGATGCGGGCGTGTGGGAATGACGTCCCGCGCGCATTCGTCGTCCTTTTTCTCTCTCCCGTGTCGGAGGGATCCGCCCCGGATTCGCTTTTCTTAGGGGGGGTTCACCGTTCACCACTCCTCGAATACCCCCCTACGTGGTCGTCCCCGGGAAATTTCGGGGGCGTTTTTGCCACGTCAGCGCTGGGGTTGTTTTTTCAAGGGGGGGTGTTTTCGGGTCACGACCCCTCGATAGGAAAACGTGGACACAAAAAATTTACCCGGATTTCGGTGTCGCGTACTACGATCGCGCGACGCCCGTCATCACCGAGGGGAACGAGCGCGCGATCGAGCGAGCGACCGACCGACCGCGCCCCTCCGACTGTCCGGGCGACCGACCGCGACGCCTCGGCGACGTGCGATCGGTCCGGGTGCGAAAGGAGAGACCTCGGGCGTGCGGGCGTGCGGGCGTGCGGGGGCGTCGCCGCGCGCGATGCGCGCGCGTCGTCCGCCTTTTCTTGACGCACTAGCGCGAACGTCATGGTGCGTGCGGAGCGATCGAGGGGGCGCGCGCGCGCGTGGAAGTGGAAGTGCTCCGAACGTCGACGCGCATGTGTCGAGACGGCGCGCGCGAGGCGCGCGTGGAGGCGACGACGGGGGCGAGCGATGTGGGGAGTAGGGTTTTTTGGACGCGCGCGGGAGAGAGGCTGGCGCGGCGTGCGCGCGCGAGGGTGATGCGGGGACGCGATCGTGCGTGCGGATGAATCCGTGGGAATGGTTTGAATCGTGAGGATGTCTGTGCGGTCGCGCCGGAGGTCGCGCGAGCGTTCGTAGAGGAAGATGACTGACTGTGATCGTGCGCTCTATTCAACAGGCTGAGAAGACTGAGAACCCGATGCGGGCCATCCGCATTCACAAGCTCGTCCTCAACATTTGCGTTGGGGAGAGCGGTGATCGCCTCACGAAGGCGGCGAAGGTAGGTTTGATCGCGCGAGATATCGTGGACGACGGATGACGCGAGGTGGATGAGCGCGCGCGCGCGAACGAGACGCGCGAACGAGAGACTGACCGCCGACGGCTTTTCTCCCCGCAGGTGTTGGAGCAACTCACCGGTCAACAACCGATCTTCTCCAAGGCGCGATACACCGTCCGTACGTTCGGTATCCGCCGTAACGAAAAGATTTCTGCCCACGTCACCATCGGTAACCGTGACAAGGCGATGCAAATTTTGGTGCGTCCTCGCTAGGGTCTCTCTCGCCTCGGACCGCGCTCGTTCCGCGCGTTCGATCGACTGACGTTGCGTCACTTTTTGCATCGATTCACAGGAGAGCGGGCTCAAGGTGAAGGAATTCGAACTTCTCAAGAAGAACTTTAGTGCCACCGGCAATTTTGGCTTCGGTATCTCCGAACACATTGATCTCGGTATCAAGTACGATCCGTCCACGGGTATCTACGGTATGGATTTCTTCGTCGTGTTGGAGCGCCCGGGTTACCGTGTTTCCCGTCGCCGCAAGCAGCAGAAGAAGATTGGCAAGCAGCACAAGCTCACCAAGGCTGACGCCATGAAGTGGTTCCAACAAACCTTCGAAGGCGTCATCCTCAACAAGGCGTACTAAATTCGTCGCCGTTTGGCCGTCTCGACGTCGGGCGGCTGGCGGTCGACGCTACCCGTAGCTTTAGCCACTCGAATCCATAAATCACGCACTCGTGTTCGACGAGAGTCGTCCTTTGTAATCGTCATCTCGCGCACGTGAGCGTTCATCCGCCGCCGTCCTCACCCGCCCGCCGACTCTGGCACTCTGGCGAGGTTTCCCGGCTCTTCGTCTTCCCAAGTTTTGTCGAGTCGTGATTCGTGCGTACCCCCCCCCATTGAAAAAGCCGTGTCGACGTCGACAGCGAGGCGACGCGATGAAACATCGCGCGCGACCGGCGACGGGAGTGCGCGCCGCGACCGCGAACGAGACGACCGCGTGTGAATCCGCGCGCGTACCCGTCGACGCCACCGCGAACGAGACGACCGCGCGCGGTTCAAACGAACGAACGCGTCCGAAACAGGCTCCCTGTTTGAACCACACATCCGTCCGCGAGCGAGCGCCATGTCCGAGGCGACGGAGGTCGAGGTGACGGTGAACGCGCGCGAGGACTGTAAAGTCAACGCCGTCGAGCGCGATGAGAAGAAATGGGGGGAATCGGCGGACATTTTCGAGTACGGAAGCGCGGCTAATCCGGACATGCGTCCGATTCCGGTGTTGGTGCACCCGCCGGATTTACACGAAAGCGGCGAGACGCGCGTGGTACCGTTCGATATAAACGATTTCTTGGAGATTGATGAATCGTGCACGTCGCCGAACTTGATGGCGTCGTTCGTGAGGATCGTCGAGGGGGAGTCTATCGAGACGAACGCGAACGCGACGTCGCAGGCGTTTTACGTTATTCGAGGAAGCGGTGAGAGCGAGAGCGAACACGGGAAGATTACGTGGAGCACCGGGGACATGTTCGTCGTTCCGGTGACGCAGGGTGCCATCAAGCACGCGTGCACGGGCGCCGAAGCGCACGGAGGTGCGGCTTTGTACTGGGTGCACGACGAACCGCTCATGACGTACCTCGGCGTCAATCCATCGGCGGAGAAGAAGTTTGAACCGACCCTCTATCGTAAGTCGGAAATGCTCGAACGCGTGGAGGAAATCAAGCACGAGAGCACTCGAAGCAGCAACCGTTGCGGCGTCTTGCTCGGTAACAAGGCGTGCTCGCAGACGAAGACTTTGACGCACGTTTTGTGGTCGCTTCTGAACTCGATTCCCGCGCAAAGCGTGCAGCGACCGCATAGACACAACTCGGTCGCTCTAGATCTTGCGGTCGCGGCGAAACCGGGCGTGTACACCCTGATGGGTAAGGAGATCGACAAGGACGGTTTTATCATCGATCCGATCCGATGCGATTGGATTCCTGGAGGAGTTTTCATCACTCCGCCGGGCTGGTGGCACTCGCACCACAACGAGAGCGACGACGTCGCGTGGGTGTTGCCCATGCAAGACGCGGGCTTGTACACGCATCAACGCACCTTAGACATTCGTTTCGTCGACGACGAAATAACGCTTCACGCGGAAGGTAAGATTCGCGGAAGTGCGTTCGCGGTGACGAACAAGCAATACCTGGAGCTCTCCCATGTCGGCGGCTCGGTGCCCAACCCGAAGGGTCAAGGCATGAAGCGTGTCCTCAGCGTGGAATGCATGAGCGGAGGTGAATCCAAGCGAGTTAAGGCGACCCAAATTGGGTCGTGCGTTCCCACTCCGACGAAGAAATGAGAAACGGTCGATTAAATTCATTCAAAGTCTCGCCGCGGCGAGACGTAGCCTAGCACTGTCGCATTTCTCACGCGACTCGGATGATAACATGTAACGCTTGCATAGCGGCTACAGAAGTATATCACTACAATAAATCAATCACACTCACCCATCTACCTGGAAACTATACGCACTAGTGAACATCGTCCCCGCGCACAACCCGAGCAGCACGCGATCGCTCGCGTAACCTGCGCACAGGAGTAGCGCGACGACGAGAAAGTTGAGCGGAATCCTAAAAACGCTCGTCATAGTCGCTCGCAGCTTGTTCGGAACGTGTTGCGCGCGAAGAATGGACATCGTGGGCCAGTACACTCCTAGACCGAATTCAAACGCGCAAAACGCGAGCACCGTGAGCCAATAGTTGGTGGAAAGCGTCGCGACGGTGAAACAAAGCGCCGATCCAGAGAGCACGAAACGCAGCATCGTCTCCGCCGTGATCTTCGATCCGAACACGTTGAACGCCTGACTTCCGACCATTTTGCAAATCATGAATGCGCTAAATAAAAGACCGTGAGGGATTAAGTCTCCATCCGTGGCGCGCTTTTCCAGAACGGGCGTCCAAACAAACACGAACAAATGAAGCGAAGCCTCGTATAACGAATTCGTGACGCCCAGCGAAAACAACTCCTTCGTTCTGATGATCATCTTCACAGCCGCCATCAGGCTCGCGGCGCTCTGAGTCGACGCTGGTGATCCCGGAGGTCCTAGACTATCGCTATTCGGACGCCCTACCGTTCGATTCGGCCAGAGAATCCTGGCACAAACGGCGCAGAGAATTAGAGACACCGCCCCGACGTCAAACGCTGGGGTGTACGCGTTCGTCGACAGCGTCAACGCACTCTGTTCTTTGTGCTCCCCGTCCAGATTCGTCAGCCTATTCTTCCCTATTTCCATCCCAATCCAAGTAAATTTATCCGATTCCGACAGTTGAACGACGAGATTACCCACCAGTCCCGCCGCCACGGCGCTCGCCGCGTTGAAAAACGTCGCCACGCTAAACAATCCAACCAACTTTTTCCGATCAATTCTCATCTCGTCCGCCTCCGTGATCACCCACGACTCAAAGCTCGAAAACAGAAGCGAATACGCCACCCCTCCCAGCACCCTACTCGTCAACAGCGCCACCACCGCGTTCGACCGGAGCAACCCGCAGCTCGCCGCGTACAACCATCCGTACGCCTCCGCCAACCTCTTGTGTCCGTGTCCGTCTCCCATCGCCGCCACCGCCGTGCCGATCGTCGCGCTCACCGCGTATCCCAACACGTACACGCATCCAATCTCCCGCTTCGCCAATCCGTGTCCTCGATACGCGGCGTAGAGATACGCCCCTTGAATCCAGTCCCCGAACGTGGCGAGCGCGTAGACGACGACGTATCGACGCGTGAGCGAGCGCACGGCGCGCGCGTCGACGTCTTGAGACATGTCGACGCGCGCGCCCCGTGCGCGTCTCGCCGCGACGCCAACTCAGGGGCGTCAAAGGGAGAGGACTCGCGGATGCATCCATCCGGAAATCAACGTCCGCGCGAGTCTCGCTCGCACGAGCTCGAGAGGTGGAAGACGGACAGAGACGAGAGCGGACAGACGCGAGGAGAGAAGACGCGAGGCGACGAAGAGGGCGGATGCACGTGGTTTTGTTGATTCGAAAATCGTTTTTATTAGTAGTACCATACGGTTTGTCTAAGAGGACAACGCTAACGCGACGTCATTATCGGTAAACCGCTTAGTAGAAGCCGAAGCCCTTGGCCGCGTTGGTGAGGACGTTGGAGTGAACCGGGTCCGCAACGTGGGATTGCCAGTTGGCGATCGGGCCTT
>Ga0208410_1000292_pt1 | contig 30390 bp, 26 predicted proteins | sample ETN02SmetaG_3_FD_185787 | JGI IMG/M metagenome (GOLD analysis project Ga0208410, IMG submission 185787) | Marine microbial and viral communities from oxygen minimum zone, Eastern Pacific Ocean - ETNP2014F10-02SV257 (SPAdes) (version 2) | ecosystem: Environmental > Aquatic > Marine > Oceanic ... | reverse complement strand
TGCTTGGCCTGGTGCTGTACACGAATTTCAAGTTCAAAGTGGATTTCAAACAATAACTCCTGGTAGTCCTTTGTTCGCATCTGGTTTGAAAGCAGAAATAACTGGATTAGATACTGGTGTTGAATATTCTGTGTCTTTGGGTGAATTTATTGCTTATTTGCAGGATCCTCCACCTGAACCGGAACCGGAGCCAGAACCATAGCAATAGTTGTTCGCCTTCTTTGCCTCTAACTTAGTTTTAATATAAAAAAAACAAAAAAAAAATAAATTTTTGTTCAATTCTGTAAAAATAAAATATTAAAGAGAAAAAATAAATAAAAAAAAATAAATTTTTTTGTTCAACACTGGAAAATAAAATTTAGTTAATTTTTAAAAATGATACTCTAATTAAATGCCGTCGTATTTAAATCCGAATATTATTGAACTAGATGCGATTGAAGACTTAGCTTTTCAGCCAATTGATGAGTCATTTGCTTTTACTAAAGTAGATTTTGCTATTACAAACTTTGGAACGATAAAAGATTTTTCAATAGTTGTCAATAATTTTGAAGAAACTATACCAAATGTTGATATTACATATGAAGAAACAGTTCCTTTTAGTGAGGACCGATTGAGTGATCCCTCTGGTAATATGACATATATTCCACCTGGGTATGTCCCAGACACTGGGATATTTGACCCAGACAACGCCGACGCGGTGTCTGGGTATTACACCCAGAACGGATATCCAAAAGATAGTTCTGGAAATACTTTGTATATTCCATATTTTTATCTTGCGGGTGACCGCGCCGACCCACCCCCCGACGCCAATAATTCCCTCCCAGATGAGGTTAGGTTTGGTACAACCGATACATACACATCAACTGACAGCGGTCATGAATATGATTTGAATAGAACAGAGCCGGTATCTGAACGCGGCGCCGGTGCCTCCACAATTTCATATACTAGGGCTTATTTTAATAAAAATTTTTATCTTGTAAAAGATTCAGAAAGATTATTAAGAGGTGCTATTTATAATATTTTTGTATTAGAATTATTTAGCCAAATGCCAAATATTAGTAATATTGATTTTACACAAGATGCATTCCGTTCAAATGGTTTGTTTTTTCAAAATGACCCAACAGCAGAAACGGATGTTTCTGGAGGATTGATGTCCAATCTTAGTACTAAAACACACACAGGTGTAGCAGGAATAAAAACAAGTTACGAAATTTTTGAATACTGGTTTAAACAATCAACTATTTGGCACAGAGATTATTCTATTGTTCAGGAAGATGCTACTGGTGTTGTGAATTTTTGGCCAGGAGACATTCTGTATGTGTTATATAAATTAAAGCTAACGGTATCACGCCCATCTGTTCTGGGCGGGGGTGATGCTAATTTGGCATCAGAGTTGGTTACAAATTCACAATTCCAACCATTATCTAGTACTGTTCCATTAACAGAAAAGAATACTTCCTTTATATTAGGTTGGAGAATTGAACCAAGAACTTCATATACTGTAAATGTTAATTTTGAATGGAGCGACAACAACGGCATCACAGATGACAACTTATTGGGGACAATGAAAGCGTTATGGGACGCAGCGGGTATTGGTAGACGAAATGTTCAACAAATTCTAACAGAATTTATCGCCAAATTATATGGTATCCCTTATGAAACAATTAATATAATAACGGTAACATTTGCTTCTTTGCTGATAAGTTTTGATGTTATGACAACTGATGTGTATCGTGCCGGGGATTCTGAAGTCGACAACGGCGACGCGGTCGACGGACAACCAAAATCTTGGAGTCCAGGACTCAACGACGCCGACGTCGCGGGCACCGACTACGCCAACAAAGATTTAAAAGTATTACTTAAGGATGCTGTGTATGAAAGAGCATTACCAAATGAATCACTTTTAGATGAATTCGGAAATCCAGTAACGTTTAATGATGGCACGAACGCCAACTTTTATGCAGGAGCAGGAGACGAGACCACCCAAAGATGGGACGTCGGCGACATCCCCGGCGATGCGAACACTGTCGCGGGTGCTAACGCGACTTCAACATGGAATGTCGTCGAACTAATTATAGAACCAGAACCCGAACCTGAACCTGAACCAGAGTCACAACCCGAACCCGAACCCGAACCAGAGTATCCAACTGATATTACTATACCATCGGAGTCATTTACGAATGGATTACCTACGTATGCGAATCCCACAGCTGTTACTTATGAAATAAATAGAACTTCGTATGTATCTGATACGAATGATCCAGACGGACAAGATTTCCACGCTATATTACAATTCCGTCTTTCAGCAGACGCGGGCGACGGCCTCGGCGATGTATTACATGTAACAGATGCTTCTGGTGGAGAACTAATAAAGGTGTATGTCGAAGATGATGGCAATGGCGCGGCTTTTAAATTCGCCGCCATCAACAGTTCCGGGGACGGTATGAATGAATTCCCTTTAGGAGGCGCGGAGCTCAACTCGAGTTCAACCGGAGCTAAGGTGGGAAATATGAATATTTATAATGATTACTTTTTGGTCATAGTGATACCAGACAACCTCGAGCAGCTCGTCACTAATGCCGGCAACAACAACCAACTCGTCACGGCGCTCCACGGGCGCGGCATCATTTCGATTTTAGAAAGAGATCAAAGTGGGATCGTCACTGAATTTAGCTACCCCACCGCCGATATCATGACCTCCTACACGACCGATCCCGCACCGTATGGCGCTCTCGGTTTGGATTACCGGATCTCGAATAATATACCGAGAAGCGATACTATGAATTTTATTGTAAATCCCGCCGGCGTCGCGAACTTCAATTATTTAAGATTAGATGTTCATTTTGACACGTATACTGATCAGTATGCTGGCGCCACCACCCAAAGCATCTTCGAAGATATCCAGGAATATTTAAAAATCGGATTCGAACCATTTTATTACGAGAAATCAAATATGTCGAAGAACGAGAGCGAACTGTTGGCCGCCGGCGGCGGCTCCCAGGGCGCCTTTGTGCATCAACGCTCTACGGAATCACTTGGTGATAATACCCTTACAATGATTTTAAAATTTAATTCGGGCGATTCGAATTACCGAGCGGCGAGCCTTATTAATGATGAAATAGACACTTCTTCAGCTGTCAAAACTTGGTTTGGCAATCACAAATTCGCCGCGAGATATTTTGGTAAACCTGAGCACGATGACGCGGATGGGTCGGCCGCGGCACCGTCTATTCACAAAAACATATGTTCTATTCGCAGGTCAGCCGGCTCCGAGTTGAAATCAATCAGAAAGGCCGGCCTTAAACCCTGGGAAAGTATAACACACAAGAGCGGTATAAGTGGTAAAACGGATTTGGATGACTTCAATCCGACGGGCGAGACGTCGGCCGATAGCACGTGGGAAGACGGCGTCACATTAAAGAAGATAGGCGACGAAGCCGGCGTATATGCCAACGAATGGGCCACCACTGACGAATGGCATTATGGTGGGAAAATTCATAAAGTTACCACCGCCCAAAATGGTGGAGACCTGGCCGACGACCAATATGTTATACATGACTATATTTTCGGGTCTAACAAAGATAAGGAGAGTGATGGTACTACTACATCCGACGGTCTAAAAGCTCCAGTAAATGATAACAAACATAATGCGGGTGGGTTAACTGATTGGTTAACAAAAATGAGTGCATGGGGTCGTATGTTCGTCGCAAATAACGACAAAATCGGCGATGATATCAGTAACACGGACCTTAAATGGAACAGTTCTACTGATTCGAGTATATTTTCATTATCTGCGATTATAGGTGAGGATGGAAAAATAACAGGTTTTGGTTGTAATACTTCACACAAACAAACATATGGCTGGCATACAGCTTTCCAGCGGTCTGCGTATTTCACACAACCACACGCCTTCCTGGACGGTCTAGATGCAAATGATGGCACCGTCAATAAGGATATAGACGAGCGCGCGATTTTTGAGAATACAGTACCGGGTAATTATGGAGAATGCCGGTTTTTAAATCCCGGCTTCAACGAGCTAGATGACGGAGATGGTGCGACATTCGTAATTGAAGGCGTCGCCCAAGCATACTACCCATCCGTTAATATCAATAACGGAAGTGATCGCGATGATAATCTTGTTCTTGCACCACCATTATTCATACAACAACGCGGGCCGGGGAGCTACGGTAGAACCGCTCGACAGGAACAAAATGAAATATATCGAAACTGGTTTAATGTAATGAATAATACTGTAAACCTTGCGACGGCGGGGGAACGTGATTCGGCACAAGTATCTGACAACTCAAGTATAGATAAAAGTTATACTGAGACTTTGGAAGACAACACGGATTACATTGTTGTGATTCGAGTGGGGGGTACTGGAAAAACAAATCATGATGCCACGCTAACTAAATCAGATACTGAAAACTTAACATGGTCTTTTCAAGTATATGATGACAAGGGGGTATTGAAACTGCAGTCACATGTTGAAGATGGTTGGACTGATGATATTTCTGGTAATGGAGTTGCAGTATGCGGTCCACAAAAATTAATGGTTCCTTCGAAAGAACACCCGTCAGATCCCGACGACCTGGTGGACGCCTTCAACGTGGCCGTCCCGGAATCGAATTTGCGGCTGGCCCGCTACAACCCCAATTTAAATAACCCCGCGCGGAGCGTCCACGACGGCGTCGGCGTCGATTCCTCATCACCGACGGCGGATGACGCGGGTTATAGCGCTCCACCAAGAATCGGATATGGTTTTCCAGAATTTATACCATGTAATCAGTATGATATCATTATTAATAATGGTAATCTGGATAATTTAACACAAAAAGATATGATGCTGGAGACCACATCCTCGTCTTTGACCGCTAACGGCTCGGACGGCTCGCCGAACATCCGCGTCTACGGCGACCCTGGCTCCACCGCACATGTGCCGTCTATGGACTACAGTTCGGATGATCAAAATTTTTCGAGCGCGGTGGGCTCGTCGACTCCACAAGACTGGTGGAAGAGTGACAATATTGGTGTAACATATAAGAATCTTGAAGTTTTTGACAATAACTTAACAGATGAACAAGTATCTGATTTTATTAAAAATAATTTAATAAATTAATTGTAATTGAGCGCGCGGGGTCTGGTGCGAAACATTTATAATTTTTTATATTAAGTCTATATGAATAGTATTTTCGGGAATGCAATAGTTAGTGTAGATTGTGAATTATTATTGAAATATTACTCTATTACTGGTTATGCAGGTAAAAATATGATATGTAGTGCGAAAATTGTGAGCCAGCCATCAGCTGGTGGTGTTTTATGTTATGAATCGTGTTTTTCCCAGGTAAAAACAAACACCAATGGTCAATATGTGCTACCGTTGTGCGCGTATGGCTCTGATGCTGCGAATGCGCTGCATAGAGGTCAATTAATATGGATTGAAGCCCAGGCCTGTGATGGGTGTGTGATGCGGGCTGTGTGCGAATATAATAATAAAATAGAAATAGTGAATGTGACAGTTCTAAGTACAATAAAATGTAATATGATAGAGATATTGATGGAAAAAATAAATATAGAAAAGATAAAAGAAATAAAAAAAACTGTAGAAGAAATTGTGGTTCGGTCGCTGTGTCCGGCATGTGCCCGCGGGGGCGTTGAAGATGATATTAATATATTATGTGAGATTATTAGACTTGGTGGAATTTGTGAAAACAGCAATATAATATTATATTGTTTTGCGGAAACAATACTAGAAGTAGTTGGTAAAGTTGATTTTGGAAATGAATTAATAATTGAGAAAATTTTCGATAAGTGTTGTGTAAAGTGTGGTTGTGATAAATTAAAACAAAAAATTCGTGAAAAATCTAGAAAAGCAAGTACTTTGATAATGTTAAATCGTAAAAAAAATTTTGGAATATTTGATGTAACGCGACGTTTATTTATGGACTACTCTTTTAATTTTACAGAAGATGATATTCATAATAAAATTGGTCAGCATAATTGAAGCTCTTTATTTGTGATTTCAGAAATGCGTGTATTATGTGAAATAACAAGTAATGTTCTATCTTTTGAAATCATATTAATCATTTTAAGTATTAACGAAACATTATTTTCATCTACAGATGCAATGGGTTCGTCCATTAGAACAACCTTTGCTTTTCTAAAGTATGTACGCAATAATATAATTAGTTGTCTTTGTCCTCCACTCATAAATGATGAATCTACACCAACTTGTGTGTGTATACCATTTGGTAATTTATCAAATATGTTAGTGTTTAGTGATTTAAGAGTGTTTTTAACATCTTTAACTGATGCGTTATTAGAATATCTAATATTATTATAAATTGTATCATTAAAAAGTTTAGAATGTTGGTCAACCAAGCTGATATTATCTCGTATAGTTTCTGTATCAGACGATCCAAAAATATGAATATTACCTTTATTAGGTTGTAAACTACCTAAAATGAGCTTAAATAATGTAGTTTTACCACAACCGGAATCTCCTTTTATGTAAACCTTATCTCCTTTTTGAAATACAAAATTAAGATCCTTAAATATCCAAGGTGATTTACTATTATATTTAAAATATAATTTGTCTACTTTAATAGCTGGTGCCTCTTTTTGAATAGGTTTTGGTGATGTAGGTGGCTGATGCACATTAGATATAATAACATCCATATATTCAGTCATAGCAATAGTTTCTCCAATATTTGTAAATATGCCTACAAGGTTTGCTTGTGTTGCCTGTATAATTCTAATAAAGTAGTATAATTCTGCAACATACAGTGCAATAGCTTTGTGTTTAGGCATTTTAGTTTTAACAACAATAATATTAAAGAATATAAATGATGTAATGATAAGTATTTCCTCGTAAAATCGTAATTTCCATACTTGTCTCAAGCTAAATTTATGTATATTTGCATTAATGATGTTTAGTTTATCATATTTTTCAACTTCTGAATCCTCTTGATGTGTAGCGTATATTGAAGATATATTGGAAACCTTGTCTTTAACATTTTCTGATAATTTCATGTAATCTTTTTGTGCTTCATAACTTGTATCCAAGCATTCTTTACTATTTATGTATAAAATGAGTAAAAATATAACAAAAGTGGTTAACTGTAGAGCTCCAATATTAGTATCTAAATAGAAGAAATACGCTGTAAGTATAATTAATGCTAAGAAATGTGGCAGATAATGTCTTATAACTTCTATGACAACTGCTCTGATAGTATAAGGTAAATAAGAGAAGCAACTTAATAGTTTACCAATTTCTACAGGTTTATCACTTTGATGAGAATTCATAACGTATTCATATATGTGTCTTCTAACATGTCTAACAAATGCGGGTACAATAGTATCTTCTAGCCATCTTCTGCCCAGGTCAGTAAAAACAACAAGGATAAAGGTAAGTACAACATTAGTAACGTGGTTTGTGTTAACATTGAAATCATTTTTGTTTTTAGCCGATACAGAGTTCATCAAATCTGATGTAAATTTAGGAATAAGTACAAATGATGCGATAATTCCTGTAATAACGACCAAAAGATATGTCGAAATAAGTGTTTTATTTTCTTTTGAATACGATACTAAAACTTCTTTGATCATACTTTAGTATAATTTTTTATTTGAGGTATTAGTAATTAAAATAAAATAAATGTAATTTATAATGAAAGCAGAAAGCGGTATTAATATTGAGAATAATACAAATCCAACAGTGTATATAATAGATTCACCTTCTACACCGTCCTCTAGGGGCACACCTGCTGCGCTTGCCGGACTGAAGGAAACATTAGAAAAATTAAAAAAAAGAATAGAGAAAATAGAGAAATCTTTAGTGCCTCTTCCAAGTGCGTCTTCAGCATTGGAGAAAGCGAAGGCAGCTCGTCGTAAAGCACGGGGTATGCGAGGCAAAAATAATAAAATATTAGTAAAATACAAGAGAAAGACGAAGCGTGTTTGTACCCAACCTTCTAAAAAAAAGCAGCCTAAAGCTAAGAACGTATTAAAGAGTAAGAAAAATGTCGGAGGATATAATGAATATTGGATTCAATAGTCTAAATATTGATATAGAAGGAGAAATATATGAATATCTTAAATATAATGATTTATTGAAATTGGTATGCGCATGCACATGTTTGCCAGAGACGATAATTTTATTAAAAAATAAATTATATGATGCGAAAATTTATGATGAAATAGAAATATTGGAAAATCTAATAAAACAATTATTATCGAATCCTTCAATATCTTATAATAATATGAACTTAATAAAAATATGTGTCTCAAATTTAAGAGATAAATTGAATTATATAAGGAGTAATATAAATATGAAGTATCACATAAATAAATTATTGTACAATGTGAGCTTGGCTGATGACATGGGTGGATATTCTTACTTGATAGCGAAATCATCAATAATGGAAGTAATTCACATGGGATTGGGGACTGTGATTGAGTTAGATTCATCACTACGCGAACGCGGCCCGTGCACTGGTGTGTGGCACGACGACAACATCATCGTCTGAGTCTTCATCATTATTTGTATTATCTTCTCTAAGTTTATATCCTCTCCATCCAAATTTGCCGCCTCTACTAAAACCAGTTCCAAATTTTTTAACCATATATGTTTGTAGGTCTCTTCTTTTAGGTGGTTTTTCTGCAACAGTGTCTCTATAATATATTTGAAATTGAGAATACAAATCAGCCAGCCATAATACATCTGTTTGTGGTAGTGGTTTATCATCTTTTGTCTTAGTTTGTATATATTCATTTACAAAATCGACATAGTTATCATTCATTTGTTGATATTCTTCTGTGGCACGTATAACAGCTATAGGTTCTTTATATCCGTGAACTTTGTATTTTTTATAATATTGCGTTAACATCCACATAAATGGTTCTTTCCACTTTTCAAGTTTTTGGTTTAAATTGCAATCTAATTTGAATTGGTTTGGTTTTTCAGGGTCTGGGTCATCTGTGAATTCTGATTCAAATCTAGTGACTTTGAGTCTTCTCCATGTGCCACCATCATCTGCTGGAACTTTTGGGAGTTGATTACAAGTCATAAGCAATTTGAATTGTGGTTGATATATAATAGGTGGACAATTAAGAGCCCGTGCTTCTATTTTATCACCCCCTGTTAATTCTTTAAGAATGCCAACTTGTATTCTTTCATTTTCATTTGGTTCTTGAAGAACGACAAATCGCTTGTTTCTGAGTTTAGCTAATTCTGGTGATGCGGCATTTGAACTTTGCCTTTGTTTGGTAATGCATGCAACTGATAGTTTAGAACAATAATCACCGAAAGAATTTTCGAAAAGCTCGATTAATTTTGATTTACCATTACCGCCACTTCCAACCCATATATGAAAATGTTCATATCTGCGTCCTCCTGACAAACAACTTGCTAAAACGGTGAGAACATAGTCACGTGTTTCATTATTTGGAATAATTTCCTGAATAAACTCTCTAAGTTCAATAACAATTGGGTCTCTATTGCTATATTCTTTATATTCAATATTAGTGGATAAACACACATAATCTTCGCATCTAGCATCTCTAAATGTAGCAGTTTCTAAATCGTATACTCCATTTTTGAAACCTATTAATTCAGTTTTAGTATCAAGTATATCGTCGAAATTAGTTTGTTCGTGTTGCCTAGCTCTATTCCAATAAAGTTGTTCACATGCCTCTTCAGCAAGTTTTCTTCTAAATCCCGCGTCTTTGAATCTATTAGCAACTTTAATAATTTCAGTTGCGGTATGTTCGTATCTTTCTTTGCTGGGATGTGTTGCTGAAAGTTTTTCAGCTCTAAATCTTATATTTTTACTTACGCCAATAAAATCTGAATATAAATCATCTACAACTTTAATTTTAAATCCAATATCTGCGTCATCCTTTTCCCATCTGTTATTTCTGAATTCATACCATATTTTTTTTTCATATGCGCCGCATACAAAAACGTGTCCAAACTTGTGTTTGAAAGCTGCAACAATATGATAAACTAAGTCAACAAGTGATTCGCTGGTGTGTCGTTTTCCTTTAGGACCTTTTTGATATCCTGTTCTGCATACGGTTGTACTAATATAATATTCTAAATCATTTCTGGTAATTTCTCTGTATGCTTTTTCATTATCTTTTTTTGCCCACATATGAAGACTGCCAATGCTCATGTCTTTTTTGACCATCTTATACCACTCTTTTTTACAATCTTCTTCTGCTGTCTGTGCATATTCTTCACATCTTAGACTAAATTTAATCCAACATTGTAATAAAGTATCACTAATATTATGTAAACACCAGCCAACTTGCATCCATAAATTTCGTTCTTTAACGCGATGAACAGACAAAATTTCAACGAGTGATTGAACGGTGTTAAGATCTGTATATCCGTTATTAATACGTTGGTGATATTGTCGTGGTCTTATTAAATCGTTTTTTGATTGTGAGTGGTATTGAGATATCCAAGAGTCAATAATATCTTGTTGTCCATTTTTAATACTAGAAACATCTGCGGTGATGTATCTTCTAATAGATAAAAAATTAACAAGTTCAACAGTATCAGTATAATATTCCGATGTAGTAGTACGTTTAGGAAATGTGTTTCCAACATCTTCGATGTCTGAATATCCCCATATTCCTGTTAATTTGTATGGGTGTCCGTCTGATTTACGTGCACCATACATCATCCATCCATTTTTTTCAAGAACAGATGCGTCTAGGATGTCTTCAATATCATTAATGCAATCATCGAATATGTGTTTAACTTCAATGAGTAATTCTTCTCTAAAGAAATGTTGTAATGCTGGTTCTGTAACAATATGGGGAAACATAATATGAATACCATCCTTTTTGCAATCTTTTTTAGTAGTTGGTTGTAGTTTTTCAAATACAAATGCATCAAATGTATGTGGTGCATTTGTGTCTATATATTGTGAGGTAATTCTTGTAACACATTCTATAAAACTTTTAATTTTATCCATAGTATAAGCTCTTTCCGTGGATTCTTTGGCAATTTTGAAGTCAAGGTCATAAAGTAAACAGCAAAGATCAGTATGTTTTTCCACTAAATCACATTTCAAACCGAGACTAAATACATGTTCAAAATATTTTTTATGAAATTCGATTTTCATATCGTCTGGTATATAAAACGCACCTCTGAATGTATCTAACCCTAAATGAGAATATCTATCACCACTTTGGACTCTAAATTTAGACAACCATGATAAAAAAGAATCCATTAATTTCTAGAATGTAATTATATTATTATATTAATTTCACTCTTAATTCAATTACAGGGGTATTGTATTTTTTTCTGTAATGTCAATATTTGAATCAACTATATATGAGTGAAATGTTGCGTTTTGTAGTACTCGTTTTGGTGTTTTTGTTCTAAAATATTTTGCGATATGAATATATAATTCAAAACCTTCAATATCTAATAGACTTTGTCCATTATCATCATATGTCCAACTGTTAATTAGTGAACCAATATCATAGTTATCCAAATCATCTTTTGTGGGCCAGAAGGATTCATCTAAATCTTCTATAAATGAACACGCTAATCGTGCTAAATCAAATGCTGGGTGTGGGTGAACGCCATCTACTAGCGAGTATTGTCCACCCGCATCACCATCATCGTCGAAAACATCTCCTATATATTGTTTATTATTAACCTGGAAAGTGCTTCTTCCAAAGTCAATAATATTCATAATATATCCGTATGTTGGTATTTTGTATATAATATCTGATTGTTTGTAAAAAATATATTTTTGATTTGTTTTTTTGCCCATAACGTTTTGAACATGAAGATCATTGTGAACAAATTGAATATATTTGTTTGCACAATGTAATCCTGCAGTTATTTGAAAAATCCAAGCTTTTAACTTATTAATAACGATAATTTTTCTAATATATCTAACGAATGAATATCTTGTTGGTATCCTAACTCTATTTATTGAATCCTTTAATAGATTATCTAATGTAATGTCGAATTTTTCCATAAAAACAATTTGAACAGGTACTTCTGGATAAATAATGATATGTTTTGCATCGTCATCTTCATCTGTGGAAGGTGTAATGCCATTTGGTGCTTGAACTGCATACATATCTAAATCACACACTTCTAAGTCATTTATGGCCTCAAACTTACGTTGATTGGTTGGTATATGTTTAATTCTAATTTTGTTTTTTTGAATAGATGACATTAACCAATTTTCGTCATTTATGATTGAATATTCTTCACTAACATCTTCTTCAAAATCTTTAATGATACCGCTATAAATACCATATATGGAGCCAAAATGTGGTGTTAATCCGAATTCTTTAAGTCTAGAAAGATATATGCTACAAAGTGTATCGATATATGCTGTATTAGAAACGCTATGTACTTTGTCAATTGTATTCTTCCATTTATTGTAGTTACCTGGAACTAAATGAGATGAATTTGAAGATTTATAACGAAAGAAAGTTCTAGGTTCAATAATTGGTGTGCTTTTAATATGAAATGGTGCATGAATGGCTTCACCTCCTTGACAGCTGACAATGAGTCCTGAATAATTATTTTGATTTTTGGAAATAACATCTATCAATCTATTATTTAGATGTATTGTATTCCATTTGCTAAATTTAAGATGAGTGTCCATCACCCATGATGGGAAATATGATTGTATGTTTTCTAATTCTATATGTGAACTAGATAAGAATCTTTCAACATTTTTATATCTTATATTCTCAACTTGAAGTTCTAATACCATATCGATAAACTCTTTATTATTTTGTGTCAACTCTCCGCATATTTAATAAACCAAGTGACCCATTTAACATATTGTGTAGCAGAATCAATAACATTTTTGTTTTTTATGCATTGATTCCCTACATATTCAATTGCCCATGGAAATTTGGAAACACATTTTGTAACTAAATTCACATCATTTTTTAAATCATTGGAAGCATACATCAATGCGTTTCCATTTTGCATTATTGCAATATCTACCCATTTCCTGGACTTAGACAACCAAGCAAACTGTTTTAATCTACACCCATCATTTCTTAAACAAATAAAAATGAATCCTTTGTCTTGAAACATGGGATAAAATTTGCATGGAATGATACCTTTATGTGAAGAAACATATTTAAGTGCTTTAAAATAATTCGAATAAGTGAATTCTGTATATTTCCACAATGCAGCTGCGGCACTGCTTGGTACGTGACGTAAAATAGCGTATCCTTGCAAACTAGTATCAATAGCAATTTGAATATATTTCAAATTGGTTTTAATATATTTTGGAAAGAAACGAAAAATATCTCCTTTCGAAAAAAAACATAAATCGATAATATCTTGTTCATCAATCTTGTGTAGTTGTGTAAGTGTTACGAGGTCACTAAACGACAAATATTGTAGAATATTTTGGTTACATATGTTTTTCATAAAAAGGTAGATACTTTGTATAAGAAATTTAATTGAAAATTCAAATAATATGATACAAATGATCAGACTTAATTAGGTTATGTTCTAATAATATATTTGGTGGTATTTCCTTTGTAACTATAATAAAATTTCGAGTACCTTTTGAATGTATCATAGATATTAATAACTCAATATAAAATCGAATGACCTTATTACTCACAGGCTGTTCGGATACTGGAACAATAACATTTATTTGATTGTTATAACCATTCCATGTTAGTTGATTATCAACCCAAAAACAATCATTCTTATATTTTTCTTGTATAAGAGCAATTATTTTGTCGTATGAGCCGTAATACCAAAAAATGTAGCTGTTTGTATCCGATATAATATTATTTATGTGTGCGTTTACAAATTTGGAGAAAAGGCCTAATAATAAAACAAGTGTAACAGTAAATGTGCCATTATTATCAAAATAATCCTCTTGTTTATTTTCTAGCAATTTATGTAAAACAATGATTTGTTGTGAAATATCATTTGAATATGGTTTATTAAGAAATCGTGTCGCACTTGTAATTAAATGTGAAGTTGTGAATGCTGAAAGTTCTTTAATAATATTCTGAATATTTGATTTAAGGTGTTTAATTTGTTGATCTTGGTCTTGAGAGTTTTGTATCTTGGAAATTTCTTCCTGAAATTGTTTTTCTAGAGTAATAATGTTTAATTTATCAGACCAATTATAAGCAAGATGTGACAATAGTATAGAAATGTCTGATATATTTGGAACTTTCTTAAAAAAAGACTGGGCATTCATATTAACTAATTAATAGTTTTATATGTTTAAATTAGAGTGTCTTGGCGCAGCTCGGCGGCATGGTTTTTAATTTGTTAAAAAGATTTTTCCATTGTTGTCTTATATTGTGTATATTGAATTTTGTATTAGCATAATCTATTTGAGATTTAAGACATGTTTTATTGTATACTTTAACACTTTCTAGTAACATTTTCGCGAAAAGTGTACAATGATCTAATTTATTTTTTGTATAGGGATACATCATTGTATGTCCGTTTGTAGTTTCAGGTAATGCAGCCAAAGAACTGTGCACACAAATACATCCTGCAGACATAGCTTCTATAATACATAAACACGATGTTTCTGGATGTGTTGATGGAAATGCGAATATATCAGCATTTGATAAAGCATCGCGTATTTCCTCGTTGCTAACGGTTCCATGGTAAGTCATATTGGAATGTTTAATTATTTTATCAAAAATATTATTATAATAAGTATCCAGGTCAGTTCTATCATATAGTTCAAAACTACTATAAACATCTAAATGCACATTAATGTTGATATTTGAAAATATTGGTATTAGTTTTTCGAATACAGTTACTAAAATGTCCAAGCCTCTATTTGGAGTAGAGAAATATATTAATTTGCACACTGAGTCGGACCTGGTAGAGGTCCGTTTTATTGGATAAATACCATTATGTATAACAAAACAATTTTCTGGGTCTAGTCCTTTTTCTTTCAAAAAACGTTTTTTTTGATATTCAGATACAAATACAAAAGTTGAATTCTTATCTATATTTGTGTATATTGGGTCGTCTGGAAGATCATGACACCAGTAAATCTTTTTTCGTTCATCGGGTGTTGTGTCCGCCTCGGATGTTGTTAAAATATTGAATTTGGAAAAATCGTCTAAATCTTTAATTCTGTTTAACATAAGTTCGATTCCTCCTTTTGGTGCCGTGACCGATTTCGGAATGGATTTCGGAATGGCATGGTGGCATATTTTATTATATACTGATTCAAACATATTTGCCCAAGCAATTGATGCATCTTTACTATGAAAAATTTTGTATGAGTTTGTCTTAATATTTTGACGCAATTCTTTTTGCAACATGGGATTAGTGGCTACATTGACAGCTAATTCAACATAGTCATCTATATTTTTAGCTATCAAATCTGTAATACCTATATGGTTATAATATGCTTGTGTCCACCTTGAACCTAAATATTTATGAGGAAGAGTTATAACGGGAGATCCAACTTCAAACGCTTCACGGGTAGTTGTATCTCCTCCGAAAAAGTAACTATCTAAAACGACGTCAACATTATTATAAACAGCCATCATTATGTGATGAGGCATTTTCTCGACAAAGCACACGTTTGTGCTGATTCCATTTTCTTGTAAACGCTTTTCTAAGATTTCATTCATAGCATACAATTGTCCATCATTTCTAATTAATATAAATGAAGCAAGTGGATCTTTTTCTTGAATTTTTTTAAGAATAATATCAAATTGATAGTTATACTTAAATACTGCTTGTGCACAAAAATACCAATGCCTGTTTAAATCTATATTTGGTAATAATTCTTTTAACTGAATTCTATTAATATCTCCCCAATGTATTCCAGTCACCATAGACATATTATCTTTATTTCTTGGTATAAATAGTTCCCACATAATATTTTTTGGAAGCAAAAGTAATTCTTCTGTATAATGATTTTGGGCATCATCTATTTCAGCTGCTTCCCAAGAAACAAAGTAATTCATAATATGTCTCGGAATTCCGGATGTAATAGGATGACCATGTGTACACATTTGTATTTTAGCTAATTTGGAAAGTGCAATCCAATTCAGAGATGCATAAATATGTAAATCTAAAAATAACAAAATATCTAATTTTAGATTTACAATTCTTTTCTGTGCGTTTAAAACTGAATCTACATTTGGTTCTAAAGGAGGTATGAAAATATAGTCATGTCTGTCCGTGGAACGAAGCTCTTCATTATCTTGAGTAAAAATATATATAACTTCAAACATATTCTCAGGTAGTGAAAGCAATGTAGAATAAAAACTATCACTAATACTTGAGCTATGTATACTTATTGGATTTGGATTTGGTAATAATCCACCTGAAATAATTCCAAGGCGAATCCGCTTATCAATGCTGCGCTTTGGGTCTGGATAATAATCACAGCCCGATATTTGTGGAAATGCTTTCATTTGTAGTAAAGAATATTTTTCGATAATACTTTTAGGATTAACATCAATGTATCCATAATGAAATGAGTTATCTAGAATTAAAGGATTAGATACACATAATTTGTCTATTTTAAGAAGATTGATCAGATTGGTCTCGAGCATTTTAGCAACTTGTGCCTCATCTTCTTTGTTTTTTCTAAAAATTGGAATTAGAGTGTCTTTGAATACTTTCCATGTGTGATTATAATTATTGGCTGGAATATTGTTTAACCATTGCATAGATGCGTTATATCTGTGGTTTTTACCGTAATAATATGCTAATACACTTGCACTATGAATATACAAGTCATTTTCAATATAATTATCTTTAATAATGTTTTCTATACTTTCAGCTATAAGTGGCGCATTGGATTCTTTAAAATTAATTGTAGTTAGTTGCTGTAACAAATTATGAAGTTCTTTCATTGAAAAGAATATATCAAATAATTTTTAAGCAAAAATAAGAGACAAATAGAAAGGTCAGGCGGCTTCGCCGCAGCACGCCAGTTGTATTTTATAAGAGACAAATAGAAAGGTCAGGCGGCTTCGCCGCAGCACGCCAGTTGTATTTTATAAGAGACAAATAGAAAGGTCAGGCGGCTTCGCCGCAGCAATGCATTTATCTACTCCGAAGTCTATTTTTTCTACGAGCTCTTTTCAGTCTTCTCATTCTTTTTAACTTCGTTTTCCAACGTAATCTGGAAGTTGCTTTTTTATAACGACAACTTCCACCTTTTATTCGTAAATTCAAGTATATATTACATTCATTTTCTAATCCATTGTCTTCAAGAGTACCTTTATTAAGAATTCTATTATTGCATACCAAATATTGTGAATCAATTGGAATATACGTATTATCCTCTATTACATGTTTCAATTGAGGAATTGTAAGAGCTTCATCAACATCATATACTTCGCTTTTACCAGAAAATTTTATAAACAACTGCATTAGTATTCTTTTGTATATTAGACTTAAACAAAATTTTATGTTATGAATATAATGACTATCGTTTATATGGATGAATGTGCTAGAGGGGTTTTTTTTGGTTCTGTATACGCAGGAGCAGTGATATGGCCTGAAAATGTTCCAATAGAACCACCTGTCTCAATAAAAAGTTGGGATTCTAAACGTATTTCTGCAAAAAAGCGAGAAGTATTATTCGAATATATTACAGAGAATTGTGCAGATTGGGCTATTGGTATAGCCGACTCCAACGAAATTGATAAACATAACATTTTAAATGCAACAATGACTGCATTTCATAGGGCTTTGGACAAATTAAATTGTACATTTGACGAAATTTATGTTGATGGAAGTTATTTTCAACCATATCTAGGAAAAGATGATTTTATTCCACATACATGCATTGTAAAAGGAGATGCTATACATGATGAAATAGGTATGGCATCTATTATTGCTAAAGTATCACATGACAAGTATATTACAGATTTGTGTCAAGAACATCCCGAATTAGATGAAAAATATAATTTGACAAAAAATATGGGTTATGGTACAAAAAAACACATTGATGGAATACTTAAGCATGGATTTACAGAACATCATAGGAAGAGTTTTAAAATAAAACAAATACCTTCAACGTATTATTAATCTTTTTTATTAAAAAAGAATTTTATCTTTTTAAGTTTCGAAACTTCTTTAGATGATAATGCACCAGCATCTCTCCATAATTGCTCATCGTTTGATATCTTGTTTCTCTTTGCTCTATCTTTAACAGTATCTTCTGAATCCCTCCTACTAAAAAACCATATCAATCTCTTTTCCTTCTTTTCACGTTTTTCATATTCAAAATCCGATTTTAACCATTTTCCAGCTCTATAATACCCCATAGACTGTTTCTTCTTTGCTCTTCTTAAAGCAGCACCCTTTAAATCACTACCATCCCAAGCTCCACCAGAACGTTGCATATACGGTACATCCTCAATAGGAACTTCACCTGACTTTATCCTTCTCGGATCAACTGGAAAAAGATGTGTTGCTTGACCTTTCTCCATTGCCTCAACAAAAGAATTAAAAGAACGTGACTTATATGTTTTTCTATCAGTTTTCTTTGAAGCCGTAGCCTCCTTTTTTTTTATTTTTTCGTATTCCTCCGGTTCAATACCATCCGGTACATAACCTGCATATAAAGGAATTAATCTGCTCGGTGCGTCGATCGGCATGAACCATGCTGTTACTGAAGATATTATCAACAAATATTTTTTCATATGTAGAATATTCTGAAGTTAGTTTTAAGTTAATTATAATCAGTTTCATATAACATATCAATTGAATCGACATCCGATTCACCATCAGACTCGTCATCTAATTCAGTAATTTCCACACCAACATTGTCTTGAAATATTTCCAAAAGTTTCAGTTTAAAATCATCAAATCCAGTGTGATGCCGCATAAGTAATGGTTCATCTGGTATTAGTGACTCTTCTATAAAATTATTACATAATTTGTTTAGATCTTCAATAACATTTATCAACAACGTATCTTCTTTATTTAACATAAAATTTTGTTCGTCACTTAATACGTTTGCAACCTCTTCCTTCTTTAGAATAACCTCCTTCTCTACAAAATCTCCTGGTGTCTTCTTTAAAGCATCAAGGAAATTCATTTTAACATATTAATATGTTATTCGATTTACTGTTAAGTTGTTTTTTGTATCAGGAACTCGTTAATTTTAAACGGAACTTTTTATTTTATCCAATATTGTTATACATTCATGAAAGCAATTATAAAGATTGCTTTTTTTTGTGTAGCAGTATTTAAACCAGTTCATGGATTAAATATTGGTTATTCAAATATTCTTGCTGGTCAAAAAGGAAATCCTAATAAAAGGATGAAAACACCAGATAAAAGTGGTTCTGCTGAAAATGAAAACACATTTAAATTACCAGCTTTTGAAGATACCATGCAAATTAAATTCTACGGACCTGTATCCGAACAATCATGCTTGGAATTATCGCAAGTAATCGGTTATATGGATACAAAAGCAAGACAATTAAAAGTTCTCCATGAAGATTATAATCCAAAGATTCATTTACACATACAATCTAGTGGCGGCTCACTTATGCCGGCATTTTATATTTGTGATCTCATAAAAAATACAAAAACTCCAATTTATACTTATGTTGACGGTTATTGTGCATCTGCAGCAAGCTTAATTTCTGTATGTGGTGATAAAAGATTTATGACTAAACACTCGTCTATATTAATTCATCAGCTATCTAGCGCAGCCGCCGGAAAATACAATGAATTGAAAAACGAAGTCGATAATTTGTCTGTATTTATGAATGCAGTTAGAGAAATATATATGGAAAATACAAATATTGATAGAGAAACTTTAGACAGTCTACTTTCTACCGATTTGTGGTTAGATTCTGAAACATGCTTGGCATATGGACTAGCGGATGAATTACTCCAATAAATTATATATATGAAAAAAATGATTGCTATTAAATGTATATTGATTAACATAGACTAATACAAAATGGCATATTTGAATTCTAATTCTGAGAAAATTGACCAACCATCATGTATTACAAAAAATTTATTCGAACATCAAAAGAAAGCAATTTATGCAATGACAAAATTAGAAAGAACAAATAAATTGAAAATAGATGTATCGAGATTATCAGATCCATTTTCAAATCGCTCACGCTATTATACACCAGATGCAGCAAATTCATCATTTTGGCCTCCTGAAACACCCGTTACAATATTAATGAATAGTAATATGGGTATTTATTCCGATAAAGTTGGAGCTGGTAAAACTCTTGCAATGATTTCATTGATAGCACATAATAATGATTTAAAAAAGAAAGAATATTCTTTCATATCGTCAACAGAATCTGGATATTATTATTCACCATTCGGAATTAGTGCAAGTGTTATATTACACGACCAATACAAATTTATTGACTCAAATCTAATTTTAGTTCCACATAGTCTTATTAATCAATGGAAAAAACATCTTGAATTGTACAAGGACCTAGATTTTATTGTAATTAATAAGAAAGCACATATGGATTTGATTGTTAAAAATAATACATATTGTTTACCAAATGCGAAAGTTATTCTATTATCTGTCAATATGTTTAAAAAATATAATTGTTTTGAAAACAAAATTGTATTTAACAGAGTAATTATAGATGAACCACAAAGTATTGCTCTTTCTAAACAACTTCCTAATGCCAAGTTTCTTTGGTTGATTTGTGCAACTCCACGCGATATATTGTATCCATACCGTACTTACTTAAAGGAATTTATCAGAACATTACCGTATAGAAATACTAATTTAGTACAACAGCTAATTATTAAAAATGAAGATGCATTTGTCGATTTATCACTAAAATTACCACCATATATCGAAACATCTTATAAATGTAAATCTCCTCATTTATATAGACATATTCGTGAAAATCTAACAAAAGAAGCACTTACAGCATTACGTGCAAATGACATTTCGGGTGCTATTGCAACACTAAGTTGCAATGCTGATTCAAATGCCAATATTCTGGATGCATTGGTTCAAAATTTGAAAGATAGTGCTCATAATGAAGAATTGGAAATTAACAGATTACAACAGCTTAGAAATATTAGTGATAATGAAAGAGAAACCAGAATAAATGTTCATAAAACCAAGCTTAGTTCTCTTAACACCAGGATTAATTCAATTATTGAAAGAGTTGGTAACACTAAAAGTATGTGTCCAATTTGTTTAGATGAGGTATCTGTTCCGGTTGCTATTACAGGATGTTGTCAGAATTCATATTGTTTTGAATGCATTTTAATGTCTATACATATGTCTAGAGAAAAACGGTGTCCGATGTGTAAAACCATTAATTGTGATAAAACACTTCATGTAAGTGTAGATGATACAGATTATAAGAAAAATAAAGAAACAGAAAATGAAGAGGAAAATAAACTTAAATCCAAAGGTCAAACACTAATGGATATATTATCAAATATGGACGCCGATTCAAGATTCCTTGTATTCTCTGAATATAGTGCTACATTTCAAGAGATTTCATACAAATTAAACACAAAAAATATTAAATATTCACAGCTTATTGGAACATTGAACAAACAAGAAAAAATTTTAAAACAGTTTAGAGATGGAGACATTCAGGTACTTTTGTTAAATACATCCAACTTTGGTGCAGGTCTTGATTTACATATGACAACGGATCTTGTTATTTATCATAAGTTTAGAAACAATGATATGAGAAAACAAGTCATCGGAAGAGCACAGCGTCTTGGTAGAACTAAACCACTAAACGTCATGTATCTAAAATACGATGATGAATAAAATCATATGAAGTAAACAAACGATGTGATTACTCCAATTACATCATCATTTAATTGTGATAAACTCCCTTTATTATAAGTGAGTGCCTCTAAGAAATTCTTTTTTGATGCCCAACTCATGCATAAATTCGATGTATCTTTTACTTTTAGTCTGTTGCGATGTTCAATTAACACCGGACCTATATAGTAAATTATTCCAATTATTTCTTTTTCCCAATCTCTTTCTTTTAAAACTTTTATTATAGTATTTGGTTTTAGTCCATATTTATAGCACATTTCAAGAATCTTTAAGAAGAATGTTCTACAATGATATTTGTGTTTGAATATCAAATTTTTTATGAAGTTTTCATCATTTGCATCACAACCTTTTTTCAGGAAAAATCTTAACAATCGTATAGTAGTTTTTTCCTTATTAATAAATCTTTCTCTTAATGTTCCATGATTATTAAAATATGTATAATGTGATACAGGATCATCATCAGAACCCGAATATGTTATAGGGTTGTTATTGGCCTCCGCGTCCCATTCATTATTTTCATACCATCCCTCACGTAATACATCATCAAAATAGGCCCAATCTCCGGAGTTTATCTTTCTAAAGTAATTTAGAGGTCTAAATTTAAAACCAGCTCTCCGGTTTTCTCTTCCTCTGAACTCAAATAATTGCGGTAACGAATATTTCAGTAAGTGTTTTGGATTTTGATTATCCTTTCTAATAATTGCTTTTACGGCATTAATGTCTAAAGCTGCAATTCTTCCATGTAATTTGAGTGTTCGATTATATCTTTTCCAAGCATATGTTGCCCATTCCTTAAACAATATTCTTCTATTTCTTCTATTTTTGTTTTGAATAAAGCGTTCTACTTTTTGAATCTGCTTTTCTTGACGACGGCGTCGTCTAAGGTTTTTACTTAAATTTGTTTTGTGTTTTTGTGCAATTCTTTTCATTTTTATAATTATTTGCACTTCATTTGCTTACCAAGTATATACATTCATTTTTTTGGATTCCACGCCGTTGACCGCATAAAAAAAGGACGTTAACGCAATACACCATAATTTCTAAATAATTATGTGTAATTTATAATGGCGTTAACGGTGTTTACAAACAAGTTATTGTCTAAAGTAAACACTTTAGGGAGCATGCCCGAATTTCCTTTATTAGTATTAACAACACATGATTTCATTTTTTTGGATTTGTTAAAATTTTAATCACGTCTTTCTGCTGGACGCGGCGATATATGCTCAGCTTTTGGAAGTAGTTCATATACTTTCCAATTTATATCATTTCACGATGCGCACATGTTATCAAAATCTTATGAGACTTTTATGAATAAAATAGATTCATTTAGACCTCGTGAGTTTATTTTGGAGTCAGTTTCATATAAAGAATGTGTAAGAAAATGGAATAAATTATTACAAGAAGTTATATCATTGTAATATGTTTTTCGTATTCAAATGCAATATTATTGAACTTCAATATTGATATTCGATGCAAACCATCTCTAATAACATTGTATCGTACACCATCATGATATATATTATGTATTTCAATATGTTTCATTTTTGAAATATCAAAATTGTTAATAAGGTTCTTGTAAGTCATTGTACTATGTTCGTTCTGTTTTGTCATCCTGACATAAAGTTCGTATACATCAAAATCAAATTCTTGAGATAGAATTTTATAGTGAATAGAATCTTCTATTTTTATCAATAAATGATTTGAACTTGTAATACGTTTTTCTCCTTGAATAGAGTCATAATATTTCTTGAATGTTTTATTATTTAATAACTGGTTTCCTGGTAATAAATAATGAAGACAATAAATATTATTCATATCTTATATATTTATATATCATGCAAATTTTTGTTAAAACGTTGACGGGAAAAACGATAACTCTTGATGTTGAATCTTCTGATACGATAGATAATGTCAAACAGAAAATTCAAGACAAAGAAGGCATTCCTCCAGATCAGCAAAGGCTTATATTCGCTGGCAAACAATTGGAATCCGGGAGAACATTGGCAGATTATAACGTTCAAAAGGAATCCACGCTCCATTTAACAAACTAGATGGGAAAAGTCACCTGCTCAATGTAAAAGGCTCTGCATTGAGGAAAACAGTTAGAATCCTTTTTAAATTCAGTGGCTAGTATCCTTATAGGATGCAAGACGGCTTATAAATCGGGGAAGCCCTGAGAGCCTTGAGTACGACTTTTAGAGGGGAAACCTTCTAAAATAGGTGGGGTAATGACCTAACTCATCGTAAAAACCTCAAGGATTGGGTAATCCGTAGCAGAAGTGCCTAAGTTCATTATGATAGAATATGGCACTGCTTCAGAGACCGCACGGTCGTCGGGTATAAATGATGGTTTAACCAGCCAGATATACCTTAAGATACAGTCCGCCCCCTATGGAAACATAGGGGATAAGCGTAGTTTTACGACTAAGAGGGGGGCCAGGTGGAGGATGATAGGTATAAAATATAGGAAAAAAGTTCTTATAATTAAACTATGACGGTCTACATCGACTAAAAAATGATTTAGACTTGACTTGATTATAAAATAGCTTTTCATTTAAGATAAAACAATCTTAAAACCAGATGTAATGTTATATAAGATAGAATTCATATCATTTTATAATGACGAAAAGGTACGAACATACATTTCAGGATGGTGTGGAAAGAAAGTGGTGTGGAAAATGTAAAAAATATGTAGATATTAAAGATTTCAATAAAGCGAAAACTTGGGATAAACTCAGACCTACCTGTAAAATTTGTCTTAAAGATGAAAGACGTCTTAATAAAGACAAAATAAGGGAATATAATGTACAATATTGGAAAGATACACACGAAAAGCAATCTATACAAAACAAAATATGGAGACAAAATAATAAAGGGCATACAAGAGAATATAACAAGAAATATAGAGAATTACACGGAAAAGAAATTGATAAAAGAAATTGGCAAAAGAGGAAAAACAATCATGAATACAGAAATTATCAAAAAGAATATCGTAGGAAATATGAAAAAGAAAAACGTAAAAGTGACATGAATTTTAAACTAAAAGCAAATATATCAAGACGAATTCGTGAAAAAATGTCTGCAACTGGTGGTAAAAAAGATAAAACTTGTAATCTCATTGGTTGTTCAATTTATCAATTAGAATGTCATATTGAGAAAAAATTTGAAGAATATATGAACTGGTCAAATTATGGTAATTGGCATATTGATCATATTATTCCTTGCAATGCATTTGACTTAAATAATGAGTTTGAAAAAAGAGCATGTTTTCATTACACTAATCTCCAACCACTTTGGGCATCTGATAATATCAAAAAGGGTGATAAATATTGTGAAGAAGAAAAAAAGGATTTTCTAAATTGCTATACAGAGATGTCTTTATAAATATTTAAGATAAAACAATCTTAAAACCAGATGTAAGGTTATTTCTTATAAATCTGAATTGGAAACACTATCTACATCAAATGAAAAGTTTCTAATTAAAGAGAAACATTACTTCCAAGCTTCATGAAGCTTGCGCTTGGTCCGACTAAAAATGATTTAGACTTGACTTGATTATAAAAAATAATATGCATTAAAATAATGGAAAGTAACACAACTATTCAAGATAATAATCCTGAGAAAAGAGCTATTATTCCAGATATAATATCACAATTAGATTATGGAGATAACGATCCAAATTTAAGTAGCGAATCAGTTATGTATACACCAAAAGATGAAAGAACACCTTCCGAATCACTTAAAAAGGCAAAAGAATTAGAGAAATCATTACCCATTTCCAAGAAAGAGAAGGCAGCCGTCGATGCTTTATTAGACATGTATGTGTTAGATGAGACAAAAGAGAAGGAAATAGCAATGAATATTGATAAAAAATCAAGAAAAATACGTAAACGTTATACATCTTCACCAAGTAATTTGGTATTAAAATTAAGTATTGAAAAAGATGGTAAATACAAACTAAAAAGAGGTGGTAAAAGAAGAAATAGAAAAACAATACCTTTAACACAATACGGTGGTTCTCCACAAAATGAGTTTTATAATGCTGTACGCAGGGCTGCGTATGACGAAGGAGTAGACGATATGTCTTCTATTGACTTGCTCAGAGTATTCTTATCACGACCAGACATTAATGCTCGATATCTGGTAGATTCTGATACAAGTGATGACGATTCTGATACAAGTGATAACTATCCAAATGATGAAAATTTCACAGCTCTTTTTGTTTGCTGTTTGATAAAAAATCCCGAAGTAGTTAGATTTTTATTAGAAAACGGCGCAAAACTTATGGGTCAGGAGCTTTTGGCATTGATAATGCATAATCATTTTCCAAATCCAATACAGGAAGAAAACATAAACCTTGAAATCGCAACTATGTTACTTGACCATGAACATACTTATGATGTTCATAACGATAATTACGAAGTCTATCGCCTCGACTCCGTCTTGCTCGACGACGACGACGATCCACCGGTAGCATTGAGAGCCCGCTCGCGGGCTCTGCCGCGCGAATTTGATGGCACTCGTCTAGCTTACGTCAATTCGATTAATTCCATGAACTCGGCGACGGCGCTACATTACGCTGCGGCTATACCTCAACCTAGTTTAGTTAGACTTTTACTTGAAAGAGGAGCAAACATAGATGCAGTGATGATGAGAGGCGGCTTCATGGGTATAACTCCAATAATGCTCGCAAAATACGCTTTGGAATTTGAGCGAACGAGCCTCGTGGAGCTTGGCGACGGCTACTTGACGCGGGCGACTGAAATAAAGATTTCTAAATTAGAAGAAACAATATCAATACTAAACAAGCACTATGCTAAAAGAAATGCAAAACAACATCTTGTAGACCAAATGGGTCCTCCTAATATGAAAGATCTTCAAACAACTGCAGAACTTCCGCGTGGTAGACGGGTTACAGCAAACACTGACGATTACTCCATTCAAGATGGAGATGGTGTAATAAGAAAGAAAATTAAATCCTATTTAGGTGGTAATAGAACAAGAAATCTTCTTAAATATAAAATTAAAGAATCTGTTCTCTCATAAAATCATAAATGTTAGGATATCCTAGTTCTGACATTGTGAAAGAAAATGTTGAAAATGCTAATTCAAATTGAACATATTTGTTGTTAAAGTTGGTACCATATTTTCGAGAACAAGTAGCAAGTTCCGAAACACATTTTGGTATATTTGGATCTGAATCGAAATTATTTTCAAGTATTTGAGAAATATCATCTACAAAATCATGCCTCTTTAGTCTAATTCTCTTCTCAGTCATTTTTGTTACATACAATCTTGCTGCTTGGTGCCATTCACGTTTCAAAATATGAGTATTATAATTTAATAAAACTGCTCTTTCAAAAGAATTTAAAACGCCTGTTAAACCATAATCAATTATTCCAATACGATAATTGTCTAAAAATATAATATTTCCTTTATGCAAATCAGAATGCCAATGGCCGTCTATAAAAGAACTTTCAAAAGAAAATTTCCATAATATACGACCATATTCCAACCTCTCTCTGCTATTTATATTTTTTAAACTATTACCAATAAGATATTCTTGAGCAATAATATTTTCATTTGACAAATACCTATAAACCTTGGGTATTACTATTTCATTATTGTTTCTATATTTACTATAAAAATATTCAAGTTCATCTAATTCTAATTCAAAATCAGTTTGTCTGAGTAATGTGTCTTTGATTTTCTCTAATTTATTATCATAATCAATTATCCCAAATTTTGAAAAAAACCAGAGTATTGAATATAAATTATCATACGATTCAATAAGTGTTTTCTCAATATTTTTTCTTTTTACTTTTAAAAGCAAAGTTTTATCTTTCAATACACATGAATATGTAACAGCAATACAACCACTACCAATTCTAATTGGTTGTGATTCATAATTTATATATTGTTTTACATATGATAATATTTCATTTTCATCATTGTTATCATTAATAATAACATTATCTGTTAGTTCCGATAAGGCTTTGCATATATTTGGTTTTAAGATATCGCGTCGATGACTAAGGACTTGACCAATCTTTATACCAGTAGGTCCAAAAAAATAGAATATATTTCTAATACTATTTCCTTCTAAGTCATCGTAGCTATTAAATCGATAATAACATATTCGCATTCCTTCAAGAAATACCTTAAGAATCAATTTAATAGAATCAAACATTATAATTAACAAGCAATAATTCTTTAACTTTTTAAACTCAAAAAAAATGAACTGATCCACATGCGAATAGAAATATCAAAATGTTAACGCCGATCCCACCCAATAGTTTTGTAAATGAGTTAATAGAAATATCACGTGATCGTTCCAATGAAATTAGAATTCAAAAAGAACTTGAACGAGAAAATAGAGAGAAACGAAAGAAGGAGGAATATGATAAAATGATGATTTCAATTACAAACATATATTATGATAAATTGAAGGAACTGTTTAAAAATACTGCTCAAGATGGAAAAAATACAGTAAAATTTACATTTGATAGAAAAGACTTTGAAATTAGAGAACCATGGATTGCGTGGCCGAATCAGATCGCAACTCGATGGTTTGGTGAGATTAGTGATCCTGAGTCAAAGTATTTACACGGTAGAGAACACTTTAAAGGTATTTCTATTAAAGCTGGCCGTCTCGACGAGGGTGGTCGACCTAACGAGTGGTTCAACGCTGAATTTAGTTGGGAAGTCGTAGACAGAAGTTGGTCAAAATATACCGGAGTCCATAAAATATGGGATGAAGGAGATACAGGATATAACATATCCTGGACTGCAACCAGCATAACACCACGTTCTGGAGAAACTAGTCCTTATATAATTGGGAATTACAGTACTGAAATTGAAGCTGCAAGAGCCTATGATAAAGAATGTATTAAACTCGGATTTAAGACTACTTTTAATTTTCCAATAGAAAACTATCCAGGAATAGAACCCGAAAAAGTAGAATCATTGACTCCAAATGAAGAGTTATCACAAGAAAACACAACGACAGAGGAGATGGAAACAAAACGTCGAAGAACAATAACAGAACCACCACCTCATCCATATAGATAAAAGTGTTGAAATTATCGAAAATTCGGGAAAATATCCCTTTTTTGAAAAAATTTCAAAAAGGGGGGGTAATCAGAAAAATGCAAAAATCACAAAAACACAAAAAAACACAAAAAATCGGGATGGGAGAGAAAGGGCGAATGGTATATAACCAGAGAAAATGCGATTTTTAGTGAGTTTGGGCAAAAATGGGCTGAATATGGGCAAAAACGGGCTAAACTGGTCAAGAAGGGGGAGAAGTAGAAAATGAGTCTATTGGCGTTATTTGGGGATAATGGGGCGTTCAAAAAGCGCTTTTTGAACGCCCCATTATCCCCAAACAAACCATTTTTGACCATTTTGCGACCATTTTTACCATCATCTGCCCTAAAATCACCAAATTACATATATGACCATTCCCCCAATTTTACCATAATCTGATTATATCGTTTTTTTACCATTTTGCCCTTTTCTTACCATTTTTATGACAAATCACATCCGCCCCTTTTTGCGATATATAAAAAATCATATTTTTTGAATTTTTTAAAGATTTTTCATTATAGGAACGCCCCAATTTAACTAAAAATATGCAAAAATTACAAAATCTCCGTTAAAATCAACTAAAAAACAAAAAAAACCAATAAAAAAACTGCAAAAAAATGAAATAAAATAGTTTAAATCTAAATTCATAACATAAATTGAATGACGCAATGGATGTTTCGAATGATTTTGCAAATAATAACGAATATAGAATGTTAATACCTTGGGATATTGTGAATATTTTGTATCTTTATAATCGAAATAAATTTGTAAATACATGCAAAGAATTTAATGAAAAATATAAGAATGAAGAAAAATGCATAAATAAAATTTTAAGATGGTGGGATAATTGCTGTATTACATATGTACACCAAAATGTACCAATAAATAAGTATGAAATTATGAGTAAAAGAAGATTAGTAGAACATTATAGACTTAATTATGAATGGGAACATCTTAAAACATATCCAACATTCTTGGTTAATAAATGTAATAAATTGGATTTGTTGGAAAAAGCAAAAAATGCAGAATTAATAGGAACTCGTCAGAGTATTATTGACTTTCTAAAGGATTCAAATATTGTAAAGGAAGACATCCTTTATGCTGGATGGTAGACTTATTTTACGATAATTCTGCGAATATTATATAATTCTTATAATATGAGAGTTATGAGATATTTTATAGCTTATGCTACTTATGCTGCGGCGTTTGTGCAAAAACCATATTTTTTAAAACACAACAGTCGTATTTATCAAAACCCTGGTGAAATCTATACTGTAGAGCAATTAGATAGATTAAAAGATGCACTAAGAGATATTCTTAAAAATCTTGGTAAAAGTTTAGAACCTAGGAAACAACAGTATCCAGAACTAATTCCTATTCCAGTTTTAACTCCAGAGGAAGAATATATTCAACGCAAAAAAAATGAAAAAAGAGAATATGATTATTAACTGTATAAATGTATCTTGCAAAAAAAATGACATCATTTCTGTTCTAGATATGTATATGAATAGTAGAAGAA